>JAEEGK010006477.1_pt1 | contig 28199 bp, 17 predicted proteins | sample 8958771 | NCBI WGS metagenome assembly JAEEGK01 (sample SAMN16246547, study PRJNA631951) | gut metagenome | biome: gut microbiome; feature: rumen; material: SC-attached | host: Bos | place: Iran: Karaj | collected 2018-10 | reverse complement strand
TCGTCGCTCTTCATCTCCACATTCACGGTCTGGCGTCCGGCAATCCTGACCTCCTGGTCCTCCATGCCGACGTAGGTGAACAGCAGTGTGGCGTTGGCGCTCGAAACTCGGATCGAGTAATTGCCGTCGATGTCGGTAATTGTACCGGTGGTCGTGCCTTTTTCACGAACGGTACAACCGATGACGGGATCTCCCGTAGTTTCAGTCACTACACCCGACACTGTAACTTGCGCATACAGGGCAGTTGACACCATCATCAATAGTGTCAATGCAAGCGCTCTCATGTCAAATGACTTAGTCATGGCGTTTGTGTTAGCAAAATATGTATTTATAGTATAATATGCGTGTTAAGCGGTGCAAAGATAGCGGGTTTTCTTGTTAATGGATTGTATAATTTTATCCAATTATGGCACAATTCAAGAAATCATGGGTTCGGGTAAGGCTTTTGTCAAATAAGTATCATCTGAAAGGCGCGGCTGATACTTGTTCGAACAGTGTTTTCACATCATTTTGGTCGAAGGCAACGGGTTCGGTCGAAAGGTCGGGGATGTTGTACGAAAGCAGGTTCCAGTCATCCATTTCGGGGTCGGCTTGGGGCAGGGTCAGGGGCTTGGAGAGCCCGTTGTCTTCGACGTGAGCGAAATAGACGCGACCATATTGCCCGTCGGTGCGCTTTGAGGCAAAGGCAATCCAGCGGGAATTGTGACTCCAGCTGTGATAGGTTCCGTTCTCGTCGGTCGGTATGCATGCGACGACGTCGTCGCCCGCCAACCGCAGGAACCCGAGTCGTGCCTCGCGGTGCCAGATGGGGAAGGTGCCGCTGTCGGAGAGGGTAAAGCAAAGATATTGTCCGTTGGGCGAGCACTTGGGGAAGCTCACCGAGTGGCCTTCGAGGCGGGCATTGTAGATAGTATCAATCTGGTTGCCAAAGGTTCCGGTCTCGGCATCGAAGGCGAGACGGCACAGCGAATAGTGCAGGTCATGAATCTTTTCGCGCAAGTCTGTAGCCGAGGGCAGGGTGTCGCCACAGGGATTGTCGGCTGTGCAGAAGTAGATCCATCGTCCGTCGGCCGAGAAGGCCGGGAATGTCTCGTAGGACGTGGCCGTATTGGTGACAAGAGGACAAAGCAGGATGGTGTCGCGATCGAAATCGGCTACGCAGAGGTCCGACTCGGTGTCATAGACTTCCAGTCGCCGGTGACTGTCGGCATGAAAGGCGGGGATGATGACGTTGGTCGAAAAGACGGCGTAGCGTCCCGAGGGATGCCAGTCGCCATAGACGGTGCCTCCGCGCATCTGCGGACTGCGGAGCGTCACCTTGCGCAGCTTGCCCTCGCGGTTGAGGATGGTGCCTCCGCCTTCGCCGCGCAGGTAAAAGAAACTGTACTGTCCACGGTCGCCGCCGTGAGTGTGGCAGTTCATGCAGCGATTGCCCAGCTGCCGACCATCGGCCAGCAGGCGGCTGGCGAAGTTCTCGGTGCAGCGTTCCTCGATGCAGACGTTGTCCCACACTTCATAGCCGGGTTCGATGAGACGATAGGTGATGAATGGGTCGATCTTGTCGCTTGAGATGGTCCAACCGAAGTCGGGGAACTGCACCCACTGCCCATCCCCGGCGCGTCGTGCCATCAGTGTGGCAGTCAGCTGCTGGCCGGTATAGCTTTGCATCATTCCTTGCCAGGCGTATTCGTCGAAAATCATCTTCGTACCCTTGTCGCAAAACGAGAAAAGCATGTTTCCCGATGAGTCCTTCAATTGGAAGGCGATGGCGTCGTAATCGCCACGCAGCATGAAGTTGAGCGGCGCGATGTTGCAGGGAACCGTGACATTCTGATAGTCGGGATAGATGACCAGCGGCTCGCTCGATGGGACGACGTCGTGGGGTGCACGCATACAGCCCACCCAACTGAGCTGCAGGATGAGAAGCAGGAGAGAATATATGTGGTGTCTGGGTTTCATTGGCTTTATAGTTTATAGTGCCTATAGTATCTATAGTAACTATAACTACTATAGTTTATATTTTTATTTTTTCCTCAGATAGAACCAATAGGTTTCGCCGAACCGGGACTGGATCTTGTCGAGGTGGCCCTGGCCATCGATCAAAGCCTGGTTGAAGGCTTCGAAGTCCTCGTAGGTCTCGTGGCGCACCAGGGGTTGCCAGGCTTCGCGCATCTCGGGACGACTGGCCATCACAACGAGCATGGCCTCTTCGTAGAGACGCACGTTGCACGGACAACCATAGTGCTGGACGTCGCTGGTGAATGACAGGAGGTCCTTGTACAACAGGTCGTAGCAGAGCAGGTACTGGAGTGCCATCGCCTGGTCGGGATGGTTGTCGAGGGTGCTGCGGAGGTAGAGTCGCACTTCGCCAGCCAGGCGGAGCGTGTCCTTGGGTTGCTCCATCGTCTCGGGATTCCGGACCGTTGTGTGGTCGGCTTCTTCCGGAATGTGGTTTAGGGTCCATGGACGGTGCACGATGCTCTGCTTCAACATGCGCAGATATTTGTCGGCAGCTGCCCGGTCGCCCTTGGCAAGGCTGATTTCGGCCAGACGCTTCATGCAGCGGCTTCCCCTTTTGCGCGGCGAAAATATCTGTCCAAGCAGGGTGGCGTGTTCGGCCATGGTCAGGTCGCCCACCGCCCACCAGGCCTCGCCTGCTGCGGCAAAAAGGAAGTAGTTCCCTTGTTCATCGACTGGGATGAATAGTCCGTCGCTGCCGTTCTGCGGTCGCGTCATCAGCGTTTCGGGCAGCTTGTCTTGTTGGGCAAGGGCGAGGTTGCGGTAATAGATGTCGATGTTGTAGTCGCGATCTTCAGCGGTGAGTGCCTCCACCTTGTCCCAATGTCCGAGGCTGGCCTCCACATCGAGGGCCATCTGGTGTTCGGCAATCCGGTCCGGCCAGCCATAAAGACGGGATTGCGGCAGCAGTTCGTAGTCGAACAGCCAGCAGCCGGCAATGATTCCGATGCCTGCTGCCCAGGCGGCCATCGAACGCTCCTTGAACTGCAGGGCAATCAGTACGAGTGCGCTCCAGCCGACCACCTGCAGCGTGGAGGCCAACGGATATTCCGGCCGGCATTCGCGCCCCGTCTCCCAAATTGTGACCAGTACGGCAATGACATACGACAAGGTATGCCAAGAACGTCCCCTGATCAGCAGCGTCGCCCTTTGCACGATTTTGAACCAAAGCACGCCCAGCATGGTCAGCAGCGCGGCAACAATCACCGGGCCTGCCCCGATGTAGTAGAAGAACTGTTGCAGGAAGTCGCCCACGAGCCGTACCGCTCCTCCATGTTCGAGGTTCAGGTAGGTCTCGCGTATCCAGTCGCGATTCAAGAGGAAAAGCATCGTCTGTTCGCGGTGCCTCAGATGGTAGGGATAGAACAGAAGAAAGAAAAGCAGCAGCATAGCAGCCCCAACGAGGGTCACTATCCAGCCGATGCGTGTATTATGGCTTTTATTTTGTTGCATTATGGCTTGATTTCGGCAGCGAAGATACGTGTTTTTTGTCAAAAAAACAAGAAAACACTTTTGATTTTTGTAAATCAATGGAAAATTTTCTATCTTTGTGCCCGAAAACAAACACAATTCAATTAACAATTAACAATTAATAATTTCAATTGATTGAAACTGATGGGAAGGCATAAGGCCCTTATGACTATATTCTTCGGATTGGCAGTGACGCTGTTCTTTGCCCTTGCCTATCCGCATCACCTGCATTTCCAGGAACAGTACCAGCTGTTCCTGTTTGAGGGCAGCTACGTGCGCGAAGTGCTCTCGGTGCCTGGCGGGTTCGCTGACCTGTTGGGACGGTTTTGTACGCAGTTTTTCCTCTATGCACGTATCGGCGCCGTTATTATAGGCGTTTTGCTGATGGTCGTTCAGCTGATGTCGGCTCGTCTGGTGGGCTGGAACCGACAGTATGGACTGAGCTTTCTGCCTGCTGCCCTGCTGTGGGTTTTCCTGCTCGACGAGAATGCCCTGCTGGGCGGTGTGTGGGCGCTGATTCTTGTGATGCTGGCTGCCTGGGACATCGGACGGATAGCCAATCCGATGGCGCGAAGTCTGGTTGCGCTGGTTTGTGCGCCACTGCTATATTGGATGGCCGGACCTGTGGCCTTCCTCTTCGTTCTGCTTGTTTTTCTGGATGAGGCACGTCGGGGCACTTTTGTCAGTCGATTCCTGGGAGTTGCAGTCGTTGTCGTAGGCTGTGTGTTGCCGGCAGTTCTGCCCCATTTCGTGTCGGTGAGTGCAGCCCGTCTGTGGCAAGGTGTACATTACACCCGCTATCCCGACACTTTCCCCATGTGGTTGTGGCTGGCGACAGGTTCGGTGGCTGTGCTCTTCGTGCTGCATCTTTTCGTGAAACGTTGGCATGAGTCGGAACAGCGATGGGTTCGCCCCGTTGTGAGCGCGTTGATTGCCTTTGTGGTTGTCGCTTTGGGTGTCCGTGTCAAGATGAACCCGCGTACCGAGCAGGTCATGGCCTACGACTACATGGCTCGTAACCAGCAGTGGAACCGCATCCTGCAGACCGCCGACCGCCAGATGCCCGACAATCCCCTCATGGTCACCGCCCTCAATCTTGCTCTCGGCATGAAGGGGCTGATGGCCGATAACATGTTCCGCTATGTCCAGAATGGTGTCGAAGGGCTGCTGCCCGAGTTTGTCAGCGACCCCGTTTCGCCGCTCACCACATCCGAAGCCTACTATCAGCTCGGCATGATCAATACGGCTCAGCGTTTCGTCTTCGAAGCACAGGAAGCCATTCCCGACTACCAGAAGAGCGGACGCTGCTACAAGCGGCTGGCCGAGACCAACCTCATTGTGGGCAACTATCCCGTGGCTCGCAAGTACCTCAGCGCTCTCAGCCACACGCTGTTCTATCGCACTTGGGCGAACGAGACGATGAAGTTGCTTGCCGATGACGAGCTGGTCCGAAGCCATCCCGAGTACGGACGTCTGCGCTCCTCGATCGTCAAGGAGGACTATTTCTATAGCGACCGCGACCTGTCGGCCATGCTCGGACGACTGTTCCTCGCCAATCGTCGGAATCGTCTGGCTTTCGAATACCTCGAAGCGTCGTACCTGCTCTCGAAGGATATCGACAGCTTCGTGGCGCGTTTCCCCCTCAGTGAGTCGATCGGTTATCCGCGTTTCCCCCTGGCATTCCAGGAGGGATTGCTGCTCTGGTGGAGCCGCGAGCATACCGCTCAGGAACAGATGCCACCTGGCATCGACCGTCCCACCTTCCAGCGCTTGAACGACTTCTACACGCTGACCAATCGAAAGGCGCCCCTCGAGCAGATTGAGCAGCGTTTTGGCCAAACCTATTGGTATTATTACTTCTTCGTGAAAGATGTCAAGAATTATCATACGACTCCACAGGATCATCACCCCTCAACCTCATAAGCTCATGCCTCAACAGCATCACAATCTTATATACTCCTTTCTTTTCATCATCGCAGTCCTTCTCCTTGCCTCCTGCGGCGAACGTGTCAGCAATGCAACGAGTGAGGCCTCCTTGCCCGACATCTACCCCGATTACGTCGATGTAACCATCCCCGTTGGCATTGCTCCTCTCAACTTCGGCATGAAGAGCGACGACGCCTTGCTGGTCGATGCTGTCGTTGCGGATGCAAAGGGCCACACACTTCACGGACAGGGTCGTGAGACTACCGACTTCGATATCGACGACTGGCACAAGCTCGTGGCGCAGAACGTAGGCGATTCGCTGACAGTTACGGTTTCGGCCAAGTTTGCCGACGGGTGGCACACCTACCAGCCCTTCCACTTCTATGTCAGCACCGACAGCATCGACTATGGCCTGTGCTATCGTCTCATCGAACCGGGTTATGAGGTATGGAGCAAGATGGGCATCTACCAACGTAACCTCTCCACCTTCGAGCAGACACCGCTCATCGAGAATACGCAGTTCGAAGGTTGTGTCAACTGTCATGGCTTCAATCGCGCCGACCCGTCGCGCATGAGTCTTCACATTCGTGGTGCGCATGGAGCGACCCTGCTGCTCGACGAGGGACGTCTGACGGCCTATAACACCAAGACCGACCAGACCCTTGGCTTCTGCGTCTATCCCTACTGGCATCCTTCGGGCAAATACATTGCCTACAGTACCAATACTACGCGACAGACATTCCACATCCGTCATGCCAATCGCATCGAGGTGTTCGACGCCGCATCGGACATCCAGGTCTATGACGTCGAAAAGAACCAGCTCATCATCACTCCCTCGCTCAAGACCGACTCTCTCTACGAGACTTTCCCTGTCTTTTCGGCCGATGGCAAGACGCTCTATTTCAGCGCTGCACAAGCTCTTCCCCAGGGAAGCATGCAGCTTGATTCGGTTCGATACAGTCTTTATAGCATCGACTTCGATGCCGAAAGTGGTACGTATGGCTCCACTGTTCGAACGGTCATCGATCATGGAGACAGCTGCTCGATCTGCTTCCCTCGTCCCAGTTACGACGGCCGTTTCCTGGTCTATACGGTGGCAGACTACGGGCAGTTCAGCATCTGGCACCACGAGGCTGACCTTTGGCTGCTCGATCTCCTGACTGGCGAACGACGTCCGATGGTGGAGGTCAACAGCGATGACACCGAAAGTTTTCACAACTGGAGCAGCAATTCGCGCTGGATGGTGTTCAGTTCGCGTCGCGATGATGGCCTCTTCACGCGGCCCTATTTCACCCACATCGATGCCGATGGCCACGCCACCAAGCCCTTCATGCTCCCGCAGCAGAATCCCCGCCGTTACTATCGTGAGCTCTTCCTGTCGTATAACGTGCCCGACTTCATTCGCGCTCGCGTAGAGTTCAATAATGTAAAGGCCGTTGAACTAATCAACGACGACTATCGCAAGCCGATGGGAGTGGTCGAGAAGTGAACAGGAAAATAAATCAAATACAAATGAAGAACATTCGCAAGGTAGTCGTAGCAATCGATTCGTTCAAGGGTTGCATGACTTCGATCGACGCCAATCGGGCAGCGGCCGAAGGCATTCGTTACGCCTGTCCCGATGCCGAAATCGTGCAGGTCCCCGTCAGCGATGGAGGCGAGGGCTTTCTCGAAGCTTTCCATGCTGCCATCGGGGGCGAACAGATTGCTGTGACGGTGAGAGACCCACTGATGAGACCTATAACGGCACAATATCTGCTCAAGGACGAACTGGCTGTAATCGAGATGGCTCAGGCCAGTGGCATGACCTTGTTGACAAAGGAAGAACGTGACCCAATGATGGCAACAAGTTATGGCACCGGCCAACTGGTGGTCGATGCCGTTCGAAAAGGAGCCCGTCACATCATCGTCGGTCTGGGCGGTAGTGCGACAAGTGATGCTGGAATGGGAATGCTCCGTGCCATCGTCGATGCCTTTGCAGTGAACGACCGATGGGAGGACTTCGAGGAACTGAAGGACGTGCATTTCACGATAGCCACCGATGTGAAGAATCCGCTCTGTGGCGAGAATGGGGCGGCCAGCGTCTTTGCTCCACAGAAGGGTGCAACGCCCGAGATGGTAATCAAGTTGGATGAACGGGCAAGGAAGTTTGCCGAAATCTCGGCACGCCATTTTGGTTTTGACCATTCACATGACGAAGGGGCGGGTGCTGCCGGAGGACTGGGTTATGCGTTTCTTCAATACCTCAACGCTTCCTGCAAGTCTGGAATTCAACTTTTGCTTGAAACGATTCAATTCGAAGCACTTGTCCGCGATGCCGATTTGATTATCACGGGCGAGGGTTCGGCCGATCGACAGACGCTGATGGGCAAACTGCCTGTAGGAATCCTCGCACAATCTGGAAACACTCCCGTCTGCCTCATTGCAGGACGAATCAGCGACCGCGAACAGTTGCTTCAGGCGGGATTCGACCGCGTGGAATGTATCAATCCGCCAACTATCGCGCTGGAAGAAGCCCTGCTAAAGAAAACCGCAGAGCAGAATGTCTGCAACACGGTCCGCAGAATACTCGAAGCTTGACCTGCAGCCGCAGCAACCATTCTTCTGTGGGATTAAATTCGTCTTAAACCTCCAATAAAAGATTTTCAATCGCATGAGTCCAATTCTGAATCGTAAATTGGACCCATGCGATTGCTGCATACCAAATCTGTGCATAAAATTGGTATGCCACGTTTCTATGGGTCCAATTCTCGATTGTAAATTGGACTCGTGCAATTGGTGCATACCGAATCCATGCCAGGAATGGTTATGCTTCAAACGCGTCATGACCAATCTACGCACAAAATCAGTATGCCACGCTGGTATGGGTCCAATTCTCGATTGTAAATTGGACTCATGCGATTGGCGCATACAGAATCCGTTTCCCGGATATGTATGGTCGAGTTGGGGCGGGTCCAATTCTGAATCGTAAATTGGACTCGTACGATTGCTGCATACCAAATCTGTGCACAAAATTGGTATGCTACGACAGTATGGGTCCAATTCTCAATCGAAAATTGGACCCATACTATAAAAGATCGTAAAATCTTATCTCAGAGTGACCGGGATGAGTTCGCTATTGAACACTTCCTGATAGGCACTGTGCACATCGAACTCAACTTTGTCACAAGTGAAGTCGGGCACGTTATAGCTGTAGAGATTGCCGTGATAGTAGTGCCAGGGATTGCGCTGCGGAAGGAGGAAGGGCTTCGTGGCGTGGCCCTCGTCGTCGATGCTGGTGATGTAGAGCAGGCTGTAGAGCCCGTCCTCGCGACGCGAGGAGAAGACGATCCAGCGCGAATTGCTGCTCCAGTTGTGGAACGATTCGGAACGGTCGGAATTGGCTTCGGTGAGCGGATGACGTTCGCCGTTTGTCAGGTTGAGGAGCCAGAGGTCGGCCTCCTGGTGGTTGATGGGGAAGTTGCCGAAGTCGGCCTGGTCGTAGAGCAGCCATCGACCGTCGTAACTGGGTCGGGGTAGGGTGATGGAATGGCCTTCAGCTGCTGCATCGATGAGGGTATCGATTCTTGTCCCGAAGGTGCCATCCTCCGCATCGAAGGGGATGGAACAAAGGCTGTAGCGCACCGAATCGGCATAGCGAGGCACGATGTAGGCGTAGGAGGAACAGAAATAGAGTGTCTTGCCATCGACCGAGAAGGCGGGATAGGTCTCATAGACGCCGCTTGTGTGCTCGATGAGGGGCGAACGCAGTATTTCCTTCGTGCGAACGTCCATGACGATGACGTCCGAACCATCGTCAAAAACTTCGACAAGCCGGTCCTTGGCTGTCCAGAACAGCTGGTAGATGCGGTTGAGCGAATAGGCGCAGTAGTTGCCCGAGGGATGCCAGTAGGGATAGACGCACTTCGAGAGGATGGAGTCGTGGCTGCTCTTGATCCATTCGCGCACCACTTCGGTTTTGCCGTTGGCGTCGGTCACTTCGCGCTGGATGAGGGTGGCTCCGTGCTTGCCGCGCAGCTGGAATGTGAACTCCTTGGGATTGGTGCGGTTGTTGGTGTGGCAGCTCATACACTGGCCCGGCAGGGACTGGCTCTCGATGATGGCCTCTTCGTCCCACGTATGCAGGTCACGCTGGTAGTTGCCGATATGGCTATAGACCTCATAGCCCGGAGCAATCAGGCGATAGGTGAGGCCGTAGTCGTCGAGCGGGTAGGGAGAGATGTTGACCGAAAAGTCGCGGTACTGCATCCAGCGACCATCGTTCTTGGTAAAGACGGTGAAGGTGAGGGTTCCTCCGACGTTCTGCCGTGTCAGCTTGTCCCAGGCATCGATGTCAAAGTCGGCATATTGGCCCGAGGTAGAGAGCTCGCCACCCTTGCTTCCCTTCACATCGACATAGATGGTTTCGATATCCGCCTCCTGCTTTGTCGGGCCGTCGGCCATCAGATTGAAGTTAAGGGGGGCGATGCCGGCAGGAATGGTTACACCGGCGTAGTCGGGATAGATGTTAGGCAGTTGGTCAACCTGCACAGCATCGGATGGGCGGGATGTGCAGGATGCAAGCAGGAGCAAACAGACTGCTGCAAAAAGCGAGACAAGCAGGCGGGTGGCATTCCGCGGGGCGTTCGTTCGTGCCGTGCTGTTGTCGCAGGGAGCCAAGCTTGGCTCCCAACGAGAACAGAGCTGAACAAGGGGGCTATGGGGGAAGGGTTGTTTCATCATCGGGGTCTGTTATTTGTTCTGCGAGGTGGCGCTGGTGACAACGTCGGCGGCGATCGGATGGGCCTGCATGTATGCTACATATTCGCGATAGCCCTTGGGGAAGGGGTCGGAGCCCGGGGCGGGCTGCTGAGGCAGGTTGGCGACGAAGCTATGTGCATCACCGGCAAGTAGGAGGCTGGCCATGAAGTAGTCGTAGGCCAGCTTGTTCTGCCGATTGCGAAGCACGAGCTGGCCAAGCATCTTGGTCATTTCGGGATAATAGTAGAGGAAGTCATTCTCCAGACGGGTCTGGCGCTTGCGGCCCCATTCGGGATGCTGTGCAATCTTGGCTTCGTCGTGGAGGCAGGCCTTGGCCTGCTGGGCCCATGAGCGGTAGAAGAGGGTGTGGCTGAGCAGGTCGAGGTACTTCGAAGCAATGTCGTAGCGACCGTTGATGATGTTGCACTCGGCAATGCGCCTGGTGAAGCGTCCGCTCTTGCGGTTGTTAAGGATACTCTCCTGCAGGTCGAAGGCATAGCGCATCGATTCGTTGACGAAGCCGAGCTGCCAGAAGGCCTCCATGGTGGGGACGCAGGTCAGGTTGTCGCGCTTCCAGGGCATCAGCAGGCTGTGCATGCCGCGTTGCGAAAACGTGAACATGCGGTTGGCCAGCTGGTCTTCCATTGCCAGGGCAAGGTTGACAGCCGTGGAACTCTGTTCGCTGTTCATGGCCTGGAGGGCTTCGGTGCGATGCTGTTCGGCCTGTCGGATGACGCCTTGCCAGTCGCCCTTGCGTATCAGGTAGTTCTGTTCGAGCAGCGCAACGATGTTCGGATCGTAGTCCTGTTCGTGGTTGAGGAAGGCAATGAGGACTGTGCAGACAAGGATGGGTACGGTGCTCCACCATTCCAGCCCGGACTTCACGCCGCGCGGCTTCAGCTTCTGGTAGCTGATGTACTGGCTAAAGGCATAGAAGGCCACGATGACGGGAATAAGCGCATAACATTGCGACGGGTCCTTCATCAGCATGATGGTGAGGCGATGGTAATTGATGCCGGCAAGCACGGTGGCCCATGGATATTGTGCCATCCAAAGTGTGCGGCAGACGTAAACCCACAGACAAGCGAGAACAAGATGTAGGAGGGTGCGCAGGACGGCCAGCTTCCAACCTTTTTGAACAAACTGTTCGGCACATGCGAGCAGCACCTGCACCGCAAAGGCTGTTCCTGCGAGCCAATAGAGCGGGAGCGAGACCACAAGTTGCGCCCACCATCCTCCTCGGCGAGCCAGCAGAAAGACGGCGAGGCTTAGGAAGATGGATACGGGAAAAGAGAGTAGCAGATCCTGGTCTCCCATTCCCTGAAGCAGGATAAGGGCGGGTATGAACGAAAGGAAATAGGGTGCCCACGTGCATCCCTTGCTTGAGAACGCAAGGCAGGTGAGCCCCTGCAGGGCCATCATCAGCAGGGCAATGACAAGGGCTCCGACGGCAGGATAGTAATAGAACTGCACAAGCAGTTCGCTGAGCCAGTCGGCAAAGCCTCCGGCTACAGCGATGCGTTCAAGGAAATAATCACCCGTGAAAAGAAACAGCTGGTTCTGCTCGTGGAAGGACAAGTATTCGGGATGCAGGAGCCACCAGAACAGAAAGACCAATATTCCTACCAGGAGTGACAGCGCATATTTTATGACTTTATTGCATTTCATGGCTGCAAAGATAGCGCTTTTGGCGTTATCTTCCAAATTTTCATGGGCAAAAAGCTATGGATATTTAGAATTCGTAGCCAATACGGACATCAAAACACTGGAGTGGGATGTTCGTGCCTGTGTCATTGTAGTCCAAATAGAGTAGGATGGCCCCTTTGGAAAGTGGATAGGCTGCACCTATGCCAAAATAGTAGCCGAAAAAGAATTGCTTGTTGTCGATATAATAATATGTTTCAAACAGATTGGCATAGTTTGTGGAAATATTCATCGCCTCGAATTCCTGACCGAATGCGCGGTTGAAGTCTATGCCTGCACGAACGAGCGGTTGTATTTTGAGATCCTTGCCGAAACGATAGGAGGAACCGACCTCAAAATGGAGATCATTTCCAGTTAACTTGGTATCATAAGTGTTGGATGTGTACATGTTATATGGCAGTGTAACATCATCTTTTTTTATGCCGATTCTTGACCAACTGATGAATCCCTCAACATAAAGACCACTTGCGATACGTGTGAGATTGTAATTGACTCCAATAGACAGTTTAGGCTGAAGGCCTGTCATCGTGAATTCCGTGGAGTTGGTCATTCTTCCTTCTTCGGTCGTGTGTCTTTGATAACTCATGCCACCCATGACCATGAAATGGTAGTTTCTATTCTTCTTGCCACTGCCTATCTGATAGCTGCTTCCCGACGAAGTGAATATTTCGGTGGGTATGCCGCTTTGGAGGTCTTCGTTATATAATCTGACGATTTGTGTCATCGTGGTGCGATTGATCTCCTCTTTCCAAAGTCTTTTGGTTGCCCTGTCGCTGTCGCGAAGCATGTTATAGACAGGAACAAGGCGATTGCGACGCTGTGCTCTGTCGGCGTTGCCCGTCCCGTCTTCTCCATAGAACGTCAATGTTTCCCCATCGTTCTTCTGAAGGATGAACAGGTCGGCATCCATATTGTTGGCAATACGATACAGATTCATGGCGCCGCGCACCAGACATGATGCAAAGAATGTGGAATCACGGCCTTCGATTTTGGTAGTCAGCGTCTTGTAGAAAGCGTTAGCACTGGGGATGCTGTAGCATTCTATTTCCCCGGGTTTGTAGGTGACAAATTCCTGCGTTCCCTCCTTCTTGAAGTCGCATTGGCGGATATTGCGCTGTTCAGCACGATAATCGATGGTGCCGCGCAGGGTATCGTGCTGCAAGGTGATGATATAGCCTTCCTGTGGGTTCACTTGCGCCCATGACGAGAGAAAACTTATAGAGAGCAATAGTGCTGAGAGTGGTTTCTTGATGGTTTTCATAGAGAGTTTGATTTTGTTTATGTAATACATTTGTCATGTGCAAAGATAGCGATTTTGGCATGGAGTTCCAAATAATGTGGCAAAAATGTGAATCCTTGGAGGTTTATTTTGGCCATGTGCAGGAAAAATGTTATCTTTGCAGGCGATTTCTCGGTATTTTCACGTATAATAATTAGTTATTAAATATATGAAGAAGTTGTTTATAGTTGTCGCTGCGCTGACGGGGCTGTCGGTGCTGACGGCATGTCATGGAGGAAGGAACGGAAGGCTTGCCGAAGATGAGTTTGTCATTGAAGGCACACTGCCTGCCGAGCGATACGAGGGAGCGTGGCTCTATATGGTGCCGATGCGTGGACCGGAGCCTAAGCCGGTAGATTCGGTGGCGGTGGCGCGCGACGGGTCCTTCCGATTCACTGGCAATGTGGAGCAGGTGGCCGTGCTGCGATTGGATTGGCATGTGCGCTACGGTATCCAGGAACTGCTCGTGGTGACTGAGCCGGGTGTGACGCGCGTGCGGCTCGACAGTATCAGTTCGTGTGTGGAGGGTACACCGCAGAACATGTTGTTGCAACAATGGAAGGAACAACAGCAGAACTTTTTTGCAACTCGAGCAAGGATTATCAAGATGAAACAGGAGGGCGTTTCGGAAGACATCTGGAAAGCGATTCAGGACACCTGTGCCATCAATCAGGGAGAGTTTGTTTACAATTTGCTCAAGTCGAACGGGGCAAACACGGCAACCCGATTCATTGGCACAATGCTCAACGGACGCATCGACAGCACACGCCGTGCTGAGCTGAAGGAACTGCTGGTCGATACGACTGACTATACCAGACCCCAGCCTGGATTCAGGAGATAAGAATCCAGAAAGCCTGGAGGCTCTAGGAAAAATATACCCCGCATAGATGGATTTCTATGCGGGGTATTGAATTATCAGGGAACTTTACTTTGCCTTGAACTGCCAGAACGAAGCTTCGCCCCAGTTGCCGAGACTGCCGAAGTCGCCGCCATCGGGATAAACGAGCGTCATGGCACTGTTGGTCATGTAGCAAACCTCGTAGGTGCTTGGCATATTGCCGCCCGAGTTGATCTCGTAGGGCCAGAGGATGGCACCGTTGGAAGATTCGATCTTGAGGTCAGCCAGCTTCCAGGGATTGCCTTCGACGACTTGGAACTCGTATGTGCCGTTGCGGATGGCCTGGCCTGCTGCATTGTAGGAGGTGATTTCGCCGTCCTTCCAGATCATGTAAGCATCCATGCTCTCGTCGCCAGTGACAGTATCACCGCCACGATGGCCGGTCTGGTCGCCAAATTCAGCTTCGGAGGTTACACCCCACCATTTGCCATTGCCAGTAAAGACATCGGCACCATTGCCGCCGCAGTAGCCCATGTTGCCCCAAACGACACCGCCATTGGGACAGTCGGTGTTCCAGGTCCACGCCTTGCCGTTGCCATCGACACCTTCGGCCATGCCTTCGAGGTCGGAGTTGCTGGCGAAGTGCCAGAATGTGGCTTCGCCCCAGTTGCCAAGGCTGCCAAAGTCGCCGCCGTCGGGATAGACGAGACACATCTTGTCAACGGTAAGGTAGCAAACCTCGAAGTTGGTGACATACTTGCCGCCGGCGTTGATCTCGAAGGGCCAGAGCACGCTGTTCTCGCCCGTGACAAGGTTGGCGCACTTCCACGCGCCGTTAGCAATGGCGCTGGCATCGTAGTTCTGGAGCTCGTAGGTGGTCTTGTTGAGGAGCAGACCATCCTTGTCGTATTTCTGGATTTCGCCATCCTCGGTGAATACCATGTAGGCATCGAGGCTTTCCTCACCGGTCAATTGGCCGGAAACGGAATGTCCAAGTTGGCTGGCAAAGCCGCTGGTACCTGCCTCGGCATCGTCTTCGGGACCGGTGACGCCCCACCACTGGCCATTGCCGCTGAGGGCTACATCGGCACCAGAGCCACCGCAGTAGCCCATGTTACCCCAGATGACACCATTGATGGAGGGATCCCACTTCCAGACCTTCTTGCCGGAGTTGGAGGCCATGAGCTTCTCGGACATGGAGAGTTCCTGCTTTACGAAGACGGTGGCAGAATATTCGGCCTGTGCCTTGGAAAGGTCGGAGTTGACTACCTGAACGTAGAACTTCTGGTTGGGGTCGGAGCCACGACCTGGCTGAATGGCGAATGAGCCGCTTGAACCGATGGCGAGCTGGTTTTCAGAGCCGTCGGCCTTGTAGTTGAAAACGCGGACGATGGTGGAGGGATTGGTCGTATATGTAAAGAAGTTGCCATCGGCAGCTACATTACCTGCTGCATCGGTCTGCGTGAAGTTGAAGAAGCCTTGCTGCGAAAGCTGAGAATCGACAACGGCGGTGGGGGTGAAGGAACCACCCTCCTCAACGGGGTCGCAAGCTACCATCAGACTGGCTGCAGCAATGATATATAATGCTTTTTTCATTGTAGTAATCGTTGTTTAGTATTAATATACAGGAGTACCGGTCATGTTGGCATCAGCCTGAGCAGGTCCCCAGCCTGGATTCTGCTTGAGGACGGCTTCGTCGCCGATGTTGGCAATCTGCGTGGGAGGAATGGGGAGGAAGCCGTTGGTCTCGGCATAGCGCTTGGCCCAGCCAGAAGAGGCATGGTGCATGGTGGTCCAGCGGCCGGTGTAGTTCACGCGGCTGCCTTCCTGCTTCTGCAGGGCAACAGCAGCTTCGCAACTTTCGCCACCGTCGATGCCCGACCAGCGACGCAAATCGTTGAAGCGGAGACCTTCGCCGGCAAACTCGAAGCGGCGCTCGTTCTTCATCTGGGCAAGCGAGTAGCTGCCTACAGGATCGAGTTTCGCACGTTCGCGTACCTTGTTCCAGTTGGTGGTGGTTCCGGTGAGCTCCGATTCCATAAGCAGGATGTCGGCATAGCGCATCAGGACGAGGTCGGTGTAGTGGTCACCCTGCATACAGTTGCCATTGTTCTGGGTGGCACCCTCATTTTCACGAAGCACGCTCCAGAAGGTGTATGGACCAGCGGTCTGGTCGTTGTCGGCAGTAGCCTTGGTAGTAATTTCGACAAGCTTCTTGTTGTAGTAGCCTGCGTCTTCGGTGCAGGAGGTGGTGAAGACGAACTTCTCGAGTTCGGCCTGTGCATCGAGAATCGAAGCCTTCTTGCGAGGATCGGAGTCGGGCCATTCGTCCCAAAGATTAGCATTGACGGTACCCTGGCCCCAACCTACGGCGTAGGGGAAGGTGTGGCTGTTGCCGTTGGCATTACCTGCGCCATCGTCGTCGCAGCGGAGCGAGCAGTAGAGGCTCAGCTGGTTGATGAAGCCCATTGAAATGGTGCCGTTCCAGGAAGCGCAGTTGCTGAATTGGATCTGGAAGACCTCCTCAGGGTTGCCATTGCCTGCCCAGTACTTGTTGCTGGCGGCAAGATCCTGCACGAAGTTATAGTCGGGAGCTGTGAGTTCGTTGCTGTAGGTCCAGAGCAGACGATAATCCTCGACGAGAGAATAGGTGCCGGAACTGATGGTTTCCTGCAGAGCCTTCACGACATCGTTCTTGCTGATAGTGGTGAAAGCATAGCCTTCGGGAGCCGTGATGTCGGGGATAGATGCAGAAACATCAGCCACCTTGTTGTAGAAGCCCTCGTAGAACATGTAGGCACGGGCCAGATAGCCGGCAGCAGTTCCCTTGGTAGCATGGCCGTCGCCCTGGGTGGTAGCCCCGAACTTCATGAGGTTGTAGGCGGTCAGGAAGTCGGCAATGATGTGAGGATAAATCTCATCCTTGGCAGAAACCTGTGGACAGGGATCGGGAGCAGCAGAAGCCCAGTAGGCGGGGATGTCGCCGAAGAACTGCGAACCCCAGAGGTAGAACAGACCACGCATGAAATAGGCTTCGCCCATGAGTTGGTTGCGAGCACCTTCCTCGATGGAAGCGAGAACGCTTTCGTCGATGTAGATGATGGAGTTGGCGCGAGCAATGCCGACGTAGGTGTTGTGCCAGGCATTGTCGTAAAGACCGTCTTTGTTGGTCATAATGTGACCTACGGCATGTGCCTCAACGTCACCTGTGCCACCTGCACCATTGCAGTCGTCGGACATGAGGTTATAGACCAGATAAGGATTCTCGAGCGGTGAGGTACAGAACTGGTTCATCACACCATAGAGGGCGGCAATCTGCTTGTTCAGGTCATTGGGGCTGTGGGGAAAGTTGCCAGTGTTGGCACCTGTATAGTTAACCGAGTCGAGCGCGTCATCGCAGGCACTGAATGCGAGGCATGCGGCTGCGGCCAGCATAAAGAGTTTTTTCATATCTTAAATCTAATTATTAATTCAAATTACTAATAATATCGTATCATTCAGTCTAACCAATAATTAGAACTTGATGTTGACACCCACGAGATAGGTGCGGGCAGATGGGTAGAGACCTACGTCGATACCCGAGATCCAGTTGCCGTTGCCATTACCACCGTTCGAACCGATTTCAGGATCGACGCCGGTATAGCCGGTGAAGGTGTAAAGATTCTGGGCCTGTGCATAGACGCGGAGCTGGCTGAATGGACAAGCCTTCCATACTTTCTTGACGTCGTAGCCGATGGTTACGTTCTGAATCTTGAAGTAGTCGGCATCCTGCATATAGAGAGGCGATACCCACTGGTTGGCCTCGCCGCCTACGGTATAGCGAGGACGGCAGTTGTTGGTGCCTTCGCCTGTCCAGCGATCGAATACATCGGTAGTATATTGTACGTATGGGTTAGCAAGAAGTGCGGTGCGGTAGCACTGGAGTACCTGCTGGCCAAATGCGCCTGCGCCCTGAACGGCGAAGTCGAGACCCTTCCAGGAGAAGCCGATGTTGGCACCGATGGTCACGTCGGGGTTCGGGTTGCCGATTTCGTGACGGTCGCCACCATCCTCAACCTCGGCATAGACAATAGAGCCATCGCCATTGTAGTCGTCCCAGATGGGATCGCCGGGCTGGGCATTGCCAAGCACGGCCTTGCCGGCTGCACGGGCTGCATCGATTTCGCCCTGGTTCTGCCAAATGCCGCTATAGGTCATGCCGCTGAAGTAACCGATGGGGTGACCTTCCTTCACGAGAGCAGCATAGCCGGAGTTCTCGAAGATAGCATCGCCTACTTCCTGGCCCATGGTGCCGGAAGCAGTGCCGAGCTGCTTCACTTCGTTCTTGTTGGTGGCAATGTTGAAGTTGACATGATACTGGAAGTCCTTGCCGATGTTGTCGTTCCAGGTAAGGGCTACCTCGAAGCCGGTGTTGGTCACCTTGCCGCCGTTGATGACGGAGGGAGCCTCATAACCGAAGACGTCGATGAGAGGAGCATCGATGATCCAGTCCTTGGTGTCCTTCTGATACCAGTCGAATGCAACGCCGAGACGGCTGTTCAGGAAGCGGGCATCGAAGCCAAGGTCGAGCTGCTGAGAGGTCTCCCAGCTCAGATCGGGATTCGGCTGGTTGTAGGCGTAGGCACCGGTGACATACTTGCCATTGACGGTGTAGCTGGGATCGCTTGAGAACTTGTAGCCGTAGTCAGCATAGCCTGTGGGCGAGAAGTAGATGTTCGAGAGATAAGGGAACGAACGAGGTACGTTGCAGTTACCGTTCTGGCCCCAGCTGCCACGAATCTTGAAGAAGTCCATGAAGTTGGTGACAGGCTCAGCCCATTTCTCGTTGGTGACTACCCAACCTGCAGAAACAGAGGGGAAATAACCCGAACGCTTGCCATCGGCAAAGTTGGACGATGCATCGCGACGGGCGATGAGGGTGAGCATGTACTTCTCCTTGTAGTTGTAGTTGATACGACCGAAGAAGGAGAGGAGGGAAACCTGGTGCTTGAAGTCACCGCCACTGAAGCCGGTGATGTCGTCCTTGGTCTCGTAGTTGCTCATCATGGCGTAGTCCCAACCGTTGAGGAGGAGGGAGCCGGCAGCTGAAGAGCTGGTGGAGAGGTTGACGCTCATGTTCTGGCTGAAGAGACTCTGCTCCATCGACTGGCCGACCATGACGTCAATGTGATGTCCGCTGAGATCGGGAAGAGTATAGGAGAGCGTGTGCTCGAGGGTGAGGGAGCCACCCTGGTTTTCGCTCTGCGAGGTCTGGTAGGAGTCGCCCGAGCTGGTGTTGCTGACGCTGAATGGCTGGGTGAAGCTGCGCGAGTGCGAAGCGCTGAAGCCGGTGTTCATGGAACCACGCCACTTGAGGTTCTTGATGGGCTCGATTTCGAGATAGAAGGTAGCGCCAACGCCAAAGTCGCGGTTCTTGTTGATGCCTCCGAACTGGCCATTGTAGAGACCATTGAGCGGGTTGCCGTAGATCATGGTGCTGTAGCCGGCGCCTGCGGTGTTGTAGCCGAGGAGGTTGCCTTCCTCGTCAAATGGCATTACAAGCGGAGAAGCAGAATAGGCACCCTGCATGATGTTCCAGTAGCCGTTGCTCTCGGCGAGGGAGTGTCCGTTGTGGTACCAGTAGGAGAGGTTTTCGCCTATCTTGACAACGTCGCGACCCGAATCGGTGCGGTAGATGACGTGGTCGGAGTTGATGCGACCGCCAAAACGCTCGTAGTTGGAGGCCTTCTCGCCACCCATGATACCATTCTGCTTGGAGTAAGAGAGGCTCACTGAGAACTTCGAACGGTCGGTGCCACCCGTCAGGTTGAGGGCGTGGCTGTGCTGGAGGGCATTCTCGTTGCGGTATTCCTCAAACCAGTCGGTGCCTTCCCATCCGGCATTCACCTTATCGACGATAGCCTGAGGAACGATGGTGTTCCATACTGGAGCAGCGCCGGTGTAGTTGAACATCGTCTCGTTGATGACCTGCATGTATTCCTTTGCAGTGAGGGTGTTGGGGCGCTTGTAGGGGTTCGACCAACCTACATAGCCGTCGTACTGAACGGAAACCTTGCCGGCCTTGCCCTGCTTGGTGGTCACGAGAATAACGCCGTTGGCGGCACGTGCACCGTAGATGGCAGCGGAGGCAGCATCCTTCAGGACGTCGATGCTCTCGATTTCGTTGGGGTTAAGACCATTGAGGCCGTTGTCGGCCGTGCCGGCGTTCACGCCGTCGATGATAAGGAGTGGTGAAGAACCGTTGACGGTACCGAGACCACGGACGTTCACCTTGAAGCCCTGGCCAGGCTGGGTGGAGCTCTGGGTGATGTTCACACCAGGTGTAGTAGCCTGCATGGCGGTCAGCGCATTGCTGGTGTTCAGCTTGGCGATGTCCTCGCCCTTCACCTGTACGGTGGCACCCGTAACGAGTTTCTTCTTCTGTGTGCCGTAACCCACTACAACTACATCTTCGAGAGACTGGCTGTCCTCACGAAGGGTGATGGTCATGCCGGGAGCGGCTTTGACTGACTCGGACACATAGCCGATGAAGCTGATCTCGAGGTCAGATCCAACGGGAGTATCCAATGAGAACTGGCCGTCGATGTCGGTGACGGCACCATTGGTAGTACCTTTGACACGAACGTTGGCACCGATGACGGGATCGCCAAATTCGTCAACAACTGTACCGGTAATCTTCTGGCTCTGTGCCTCGGCAGTCTGCATCAGGCTGGGGGCGAAGAAACCAGGAGCACCACTTACAAGCAACAGGGTGAGACCTGCTGCGAGCCAAGAGTTTCTTGTTTTGCTCATTGATTGGTAGATTTAGTTAAATATGTTAGTTTGTGATGATATGCGTGTGACCGTTGGATGAGCTTCATTCATTGTGTGTACATGAAGTGAGGACACAATAAACCCAAAAAATCGTTGCAAAGATAGATTTTTTCCAAACAAGGTTGATAAAAGACTTTGAATTTAACATTTTGTTTTAACACTTTTAACAATTTTGCAAAGAGTGTGCAAATTTATTGTCAAAATAATACAATTTGGAATATATAAATATCAACCTATGGAACAAATTTTCACTGTAGATGGGAAGATGTCGATGCATTGCAATATGTGTTAGAAATTGTTGTACCGAGCATCGGTGGCGGGGATGATGGCGATACACTCCATTTCGATGAGCCAGGCGGGGCGGCAGACGGGGGCAAGAGTGATGACGCGGGGTGTTTCGGGAAGCCGTTCGTCGAGATACCGGCTGACGAGGTGATAGTCTGCCACATCGCGCAGATAGACGATGGATTGTACAATATCGTCCAGCGTGGCACCTCCTTCCTGGAGCAGGGTTTCGATATTCTCGAGCATACGGGCAGCCTGTGCCTTGACGTCGCCGAGGTGGATGACTTCGCCGCGATTGTTGATGCTGGCCGTGCCGCTGATGAGCAGATGCCGTCGGTCGCCGTATTGGATGGCTGTGCCACGTTCGAAGGTTACGCCATACTGGTAGGTGGGATTGAGGTGAGTAGGTGCGTAGAGATAACGCTGCTGTTCGGGACGAAGACCCTGTGCGGCATAGGCATCCATCTGCACGCGACTTTGCGTCTGGATGGGTTGCCCGCCAATGCCTGTGCTGGCGATGTAGTGTGTGTCGGGCGTCAGACGCTGCATGGTGAAGTTGTTGCAGCGTGCCTCGACCATGCCCTTGTAGTTGGTATCGACATCACGGATGAAAAACCAGGTGCGCAGACAGTTGTCAGCGAGGTTGAGGTCGGTGTGGCGCAGCTGTGTCTCATAACCTTCGAGAATCTCTCGCGTCTGGGTATTGGAACCGCCCGTGGTCGATTGCCAGTTGGTGCTCCAGTAGTGGCTGTAGCCGTTGTGCGAGGTGGCGGTGAGATTTTCGGCATAGGAGACCTGCAGACCTTCGGTCATATAGATCCAAAGTGCAATCTTGGAGCCGTCGAGGGGCGGTTGCCCGATCATCGAGATGGCGCCCTTGTCGTTTCCTTCTCGCTGGAGCTGGGCCTGCAGGACGGGAGCCTGGTTGGCGATGTCGCTGAGCAGATAGCGTCGCATGATGACCTTGGCGTCCGGGTATTTTTCGAGTAACAGGGAATAGGCTTTCTGAATCTGTCCCATCTGTTTCTCGAAACCTCCGATGTCATTGTGTGCGTGTAGGATAATGTGTCGTTCGCTGGAGCCGTGTGTTGGGGAGAAGGTGGCCATTTGTGCCCAGACTCTCAGCTGATCAAAAGCTATTGTTTCTTTCTGCATGTTGTTTATTTTCTCCATCGTGCGAACCATTCCCACATGGTGGGGTTCCAGATGTCGTAGTTGACGTGGTGACCATAGTCACGGAAGATGCGGTATTGCTTGGGAGTACGTACAAGATTATAGCCCGAGAAATTGGTATGAGGCGGGCAGGTGGGGTCCTGCAGGCCGATGGCCATATAGACCGGGCATTCGATCCAACGAGCCAGATTCTTGATGTCGAAGTAACTCATCACACGCAGCATCTCAGCGTTGCTCATGCCGAGAGCATGTTGTTTGGTTTCGATGGGTTCGGCTGGCCAGCGCACAATCTGGAAGTAGTCGGGGAAGTCGCTCATGAAGGTGATATAGACGGCGGCTGCGGTGATACGATGGTCGAGGGCCGCAACGGCCATGCTGCAGGCACCACCCTGGCTGCCACCTTCGACGAAGATGTTGCGGGTGTCGGCCTGAGGCAGGGTGCAGAGGTAGTCGATGCCGCGGATGCAGTCAAGATAGGCTCCGCGATAGTAATACGTGTCGGGACTTTCGAGCCCATATTGAACCCAGTCGCCATAGCGGTTGTTGGGCTTGTTCTGGCCCTGTCCGCGCACGCTGACGATGGCCTCGATATATTCCTGGCCTTCCACGTCGAGGTCCCAGATGTCGCTGCTGTATCCCAAGAAGAGCACATGCATGGGGAAACGTGCATTCTTGTTGCGGGTGACGGGTACGGTGTAGAAGACCTGTACCGTATCGTTGTCGATGCTGAGCACCTTGGCCGAATATACCTTCTTGCGGGGAGAGCTCTTTTCCTTCAACTCCTTCACCTGAGGCTGGAGAGGCACGGCGGCAAGTTCGGCGAGCGCCTTGTCCCAGAATGCCTGGAAGTCGGGTTGCGCGTCGGGCAGAGAAACGATATTCTCAGGTTCGTAGCCGATGGTGTAGAATGACTTGTGTCCCTGTCCGCCCCATTGCTCGTAAGCATTATCGACGATGTTTTGACCGCCGGCTTCAACAAAGACGTGGTAGAAGCCAGGTGTGGCAATGCAGGGATTGAAGCACAGGTGGGCGCTGTCACCCTTCGCAAGATTGACACTCTGCGAAATCACGCAGACGGGAAGCCCTGTGTCGGTGGTGATGCGCACGGTGATGTTGGTATTCAACGGATTCAGCAGTGAATCCTTTACCGTGAATGTCAGTTCGGGTGTTTCGGGAGCATACCATACCCAGTTGTCACCTTCGAGCGTTACTTTAGGCTGTGCTTGCAAGGCCAATGAGAGCAGGCCTAAACTTAGTGTTAAGAATTTTTTCATAGTTGTTTTTTAGCGATAGTGACTATAGTAATTATAGTGACTATATTTGATCGGCTACTATAAAAGCATAGTCTTATTTGCTGATTTCGGCATTAAGCTCCTTGATCATACGGAGCGTGGTGGTGTCGGAGGCAAAGACGGAGTTGAGGCCCTGTTCCTCCTGGGCCGGGTCGCAGACATAGTCGTCATAGGGCTGCCAGATGACGTGCTTTACGTTGGCACGGCCTCCCCAACCCCAGAAGTTGCAGCCTGCTATCATGCCGGAATCGCGGATGATGGAGAATACGTAGCGATAATAGGCATCGCGGCCCTTTGTGGGCGAACCGGGTGTGAATACAAAGCGGTCGCGCGGATAGCCAAACTCCTCGAGCACAATGGGGCGGCCAGCGGCACTCATATACTTGTGCGCGTTCCTTATATAATCTAATGTGGAGTCACAGGCGGCCTGCACACGTTCGACGATGGGGTCGGGTGTGTCTTCGGCGATGGTCTTGTCGGCATCGTAGTTCTGGTTGAACTGTCCGAGCCAGCCCCAGTTGTTGGGCCAGATGTGGATGCAGGCATAGTCGATGTTCGGCAGGGTGTGGATGGCATTGAAGAGGGCGTAATCATCCTGACAGCCGTGATAGCCTTCGGAGCCAGTGGTAACAAGGTGGTTGGGGTCGAGGCTCTTGATGAGGCTCGACTGCTCGTCGATCCACTCGACGAACTTCGCCTTGTGGAGCGAGTCGTCGGCAAAGCAACGTGGTTCGTTGGCAATCTCCCAGGCCATGAGGGCGGGAGACTCGGTGTAAGGCTTGCCGGTGACGGTGTTGGTGCGGCCTACGATAAAGCGCACGTGATTAGCAGCCAATGCCTTGGCCGAATCGTTGAGGACGAAAGCCGAGACATACTGCATATATTCCCACCAGCCGTCGTAACTGGGCACAGGCGTGCGGTCGAAGTGCACCATCTTGCCGGGCTCTTTCGAACTCATCACGTCGCCCGTATAGCCCACCCAGTCGAGGTAGGCACCATAGCCGCCCGACCATTCCCAGGCATTGTTGAAATAAAGGACGGCCTTCATCTGACGCTTCTCGAGCTCATACATCATGTAGTCGAGACCTTCGAGAATGGTGTCGTTATAGACGCCAGGTTCAGATTGGAGCTTGGGGTAGATGTGCGAAGGGATTCCTTCGCGGCCATCACCGCCGATGAGGACGCGGACATTGTCGATGCCGACGGCCTTCATGTCGTCAAGTTCCTGGACGAGACGTTCGCGGTTGCCGCCCAATCCTGTAGAACCGAGGATGGCGCCATACCAGAAGTTGGTGCCCACATAGCGATATTCCTTGCCACCTTGGTAGAACTTGCCGTTGCGGACTGTGACGAAGGGAGATTCCTCCTGCGTTTTAGTGCACGAGACAAGGAGGGCGAGGAGGGAGAAAAAGAGGATGGATTTTTTCATTTATCGGGTTTCGGAAATTTCGGAGTTTTCGGAATAGTCGGAATTTCGGGATATCGGGATATCGTTATTCCGGGATACCGAAATTCCGAAATTACGGAATTAAAAATTAGTTGTAAAAGGCACGACAGGCAGGCCGTAGCAGTCGTGGAGCTGATTGGTGGTGAAGTTGTGATAGTTGTAGCGCACGTTCTTCACTTCGCCGGCGTCGGGGCAGACGAGCTTCAGGAAACAGCCTCCATATTCGGGGTCACTCCAACCGTTTTCGGCCCAGACGATGGCCTTGTGCCAAACGCCGTCGGCGCCGGCTGCCTCAAAGCCTTCGATGTTGAACATCCGATCAACGCCATCGATGAGATTGCTGAAGTAGAGGCACACGACTTTTCCCTTATCATTGGCATTGGCTGCCAGGGCCGAGCCGGCCACAAAGTTGAGGAATTTGTTGTCAACCTCGATAGTCTTCATGCGTTCGAACTCGGGTGCTTCGGCATGGATGCCCTCGATGCCATAGTCGCGCGTGGCGGCCATATAGGCGAGGCGTTGTCCGATTTCCTTCTTGCGGCAACCATGGATCTGCTCGGCCTCGTAGGGAAGGATCAGGTCGGTGGTCGAAACGCAACCGCTGTTCTCGAGTTCGTGGGCAATCTGATGCTGTGCGGCACGGAAGTCTGCGCAATTGGTGCCATTCACATCACCATAACTGTAGCCTGGTAGTTCGACCGTGTACATGGGCAACGAATCGTCACCCTGACGCCACATCTTGCGCCAAAGGCGTGTCATGGTCTTGAAACGTTCAACGTATTCCTTTTCGCGACCTACGTTCGATTCGCCCTGGTTCCAAAGGAAACCCTTTATGGTGTAGCCGGCCAAGGGATGGAGCATACCGTTGAACATCACCATCTTGCGGTGATAGTCCGTTTGGTCCATGGGGGTGAGTCCGTCGGGATAGGTGAGGAGGATTTCCTTGGGCAACCAGCCTTCGACGCAGCTGCCGCCCCATGAGCAATTGATGATGCCCACGGGAACGTCGAGGATGTCGGTCAAGGTTTGTGCAAAGAAATAACCGCAGGCCGAGAAGTTGACCGCATTCTTCGGTTCGCACACCTTCCAGCCTCCGGGTACACGATCCTGGGGCTCCAAAGCATCCTTTTTGTCGATGGTGGCTACGCGTATGCTGCGGCGATAGCGTCCCGAAAGGGCAATCTCCTCGTTGGCTCCGCGAACGGGGCAGTTCCAGAACCCCTTGAGAGGCATCTCCATGTTCGACTGCCCGGAGCAGAACCACACTTCGCCGATGAGCACGTTTTCGATTCGACGAGTCTCGCCGTCGCCCTTGATGGTGAGGCTCTGCGGGTCGTAGGATGCAGCGGGCGTCGAGACTTGCAGCTCCCATCGTCCCGTCTGCTTGTCGGCGGTGGCCCGATAGGTCTGGGTGTCCCAGGAGGTTGTTACTTCGACGGTAGAGCCGTTTTTTGCCCATCCCCAGAGGCGGGCTTGGGTCTGCTGCTGCAGCATCATGTCATTGCCGATGATCTCGGGGAGTTCGAGGGCCTGGGCTCCCAAAAAACTGGCAAATAGGATGGCAATTGCCAAAACTTTCGTCTTCATGTTTTTGTGTTTTAGACAAATATCTTGTTCTTATGGTAATTCTCGCGGAACTGGGTAGGAGAACAACCCTTGCGCTTCTTGAAGATGCGGTTGAAGTTCGACACGTTGTTGAAGCCCGAATCGTAGCAGATTTCGACCACAGACGTTGTGGTATCGACGAGCTGGCGGGCAGCATAGCCCAGCCGGATGTCGATGATGTAGTCCGAGAGGGTGCGCCCCGTTCTCACCTTGAAGAATCGGCTGAAGGCTGTCGGCGTCATGCCGGCCAGTTCGGCCACGGTGCCAAGGCGTATCTCATCCTTGAAGTGCTCGTCGATGTACTCCTCCACCTTGCGCACACGGCGGCTGTCGGCTGTTGATTTCACCGAAGCGAACGACGAGGAAGCCAGCAGGTGGAAGTCATCTTCGAGCGAAAGCTGGTAGAGAATGTCAAGCAGTTTCAGCACGCGAGGAAAGCCCGGCTTCTCCGACGAAAGCTTGTCCAGCTTGTTGAAGACGCGCATGATGGCAGGCAGGCCGAAGCATACACCGCGTTTGGCATGTTCGAAAAGCCTGGCCAGCGAAGCCATCTGACTCTTGGCAAGGAATGATTCGCCCAGCAGGTCGGGCGAGAACTGGATCACGAACTCGCGCACCTTCTTGCCTGCCGCCACATCGACCAGCACTTCGTCGGGGTGCTGTTCCCAGGCATGCTCCAGGTTGCTCCCGATCAGTACCAGGTCGTATTGTCCGCAGATTTCGATGGAGTCGCCCACCACACGGTGTACGCCCGTGCAGTTCTCCATAAACGTGAGTTCCACCTCTTCATGCTTGTGAAGCGGGTAGTCATAATGATCTTTCTTGTGGTCCATCACGTAGAAGCTGTCGTGCTCGGTGAGTGGAGTGATTTCGGTGATGATTTTTTCCATGATACGCTTCCTTAATTACTCTAAATGCGGGGCAAATATAAACGAATTCTTCGAATTTCGCAAATTATTGGCATGAATTTGTTGCAAAAAAGTGTTATTAGAAGCTATTTTGTCAAAAAAGTATCAATTTTTTGTTGCGTTTTTTGATAATTCCAAAAAATCTGGCTACCTTTGTCGCGTTTTTTTCAAATTTCAATTATGTAACCAAAAATTTATGATAATTCACGATAATTCGTGTTGAAAAAGAAATCAATATGAAGTTAGGATTCGACAACGACAAGTACATCCGCATCCAGTCGGAGCACATCAAGGAGCGCATCGCGCACTTCGAAGGCAAGCTCTACCTCGAACTGGGCGGCAAGCTCTTCGACGACCATCATGCCTCGCGCGTTCTACCCGGATTCCAGCCCGACAGCAAGCTGCGCATGCTCAGTCAGCTCGCCGATTCGGCCGAAATCATCATTGTCATCAGCGCTACCGACATCGAAAAGAACAAGGTGCGCGCCGACCTCGGCATCACCTACGACGAGGACGTGCTTCGCCTGCGCAGCGAGTTCGAAGGTCGCGGCTTCTACGTGGGCGGCGTGGTCATCACCCACTACAACGGCCAGGCCAGCGCCAAGGCATTCCGCGAACGTCTCGAGCGCATGGGCATCAGTACCCACTACCAGTACTTCATCGAAGGATATCCGCGCAACGTCGATGTCATCGCTTCGCC
>JAEEGK010006476.1_pt1 | contig 28199 bp, 20 predicted proteins | sample 8958771 | NCBI WGS metagenome assembly JAEEGK01 (sample SAMN16246547, study PRJNA631951) | gut metagenome | biome: gut microbiome; feature: rumen; material: SC-attached | host: Bos | place: Iran: Karaj | collected 2018-10 | reverse complement strand
GCTACGCCTATGTCAGTTCGTATGCGGGCCCCGTGGAAACGGATCCCAACTACCGGCTCGGCTATGTCGCCCGGATCGACACGACGACCCTTCAGGTGAAGGACACCTGCGTCGTGGGCTATCAGCCGGAAGAGATGGTCATCGTCGGCCACAAGCTTTATGTGGCCAACTCCGGCGGCTATCGCGTGCCCGATTACGACCATACCGTTTCGGTCATCGACCTGGATTCCTTCAAGGAACTCGGCAAGATCGACGTGGCCCCCAACCTTCACCGCATGGAACTCGACGCCTACGGCAACATCTGGGTCTCCAGCCGCGGCGACTATTACGACATCCAGCCGATGACGTTCATCATTGACACGAAGTACGACGCGGTCGTCGATCAACTGGACCTTCTCGCGTGCAGCGACATGACGCTCTGCGGGGACTCGCTTTACGTCTATAGCAACGCCTGGAACAATTTCACCCAGACCAGCGACGTCAACTATGCGATCGTGGACGTGAAGACACGGCAGGTGCTGACACGCCACTTCATCACCGACGGAACGGAAAACTGGTTCCAGAATCCTTACGGGATCGCCGTCAACCCCAACACCCACGAAATCTTCGTGACCGACGCCCGCGACTACATCACGCCCGGCAAGGTTTATTGCTACTCGCCGGAAGGGAGGCTGAAATGGAGCGCCAACACGGGTGACATCCCTTCGCGCATCGTCTTTACCCATACTCCGCTCCTGTGATGAAGACCCTCCGCACGATTCTGCTGCTCGCTGCCGTCCTGCTCTGCCTGGGCGCCTGCGGCCGCGGAAAAACCGCTGCCGAGGGCACGGTCCGCGCCACCGATACCATCCGCTACGCGCGCAACCTCCACATCGCCTATTACGATGACTACGTCTCCGTACGGATCCGCGATCCCTGGGACACGCTACGGCAGCGGCAGCACTATGTGCTGGTTGACCGCGACAAACCGCTTCCGGCCCGGCTCCCCGCCGACGGAACCGTCATCCGCGTCCCCGTGGAAAAAGCCGTCATCTACACCTCCGTCCACACCGCCATCGCCGAGGAACTCGGGGCGCTTGACCAGGTGGCCGGCATCTGCGAACCGCAATACATCACCTCGCCCGAAGTGCTGCGCCGCATCGGAGAAGGACGTATCGCCGATCTGGGTATGTCCACCTCTCCCAACGTGGAGAAGATCATCGATATCGGCACCGAAATGATCATCGCTTCGCCTTTCGAGAACAGCGGTTACGGCTCGGCCGAGAAACTTGGTGTCCCGATCGTAGAGGCCGCCGATTATATGGAGAATCACCCGCTTGGCCGCACGGAATGGGTTCTATTCTACGGCCTCCTGCTGGGATGCCGGGAGGAAGCCGGCGATGTGTTCGCCCGCACGGAGCGACGCTACCTGGAACTGAAAGAACTGGCCGCCGGAGTGGCACACCGGCCCACCGTCCTGTTGGAGCGCCGCTACGGCAACTCCTGGGCCGTCCCTTCGGGTGGCAGCTATATCGGTGTGATGCACGCCGATGCGGGAGCGGACTATATCTTCCGCGGATTCCCCGGTCCCAGGAGCGTCCATCTTACTTTCGAATCGGTTTACGACCAGGCCGGAGACGCCGACTTCTGGTTCCTGAAATATGACACGAAGGCGCCGATGACCTACACGCTCCTGAAACAGGAGTATGAGCCCTACGCCAACTTCCGTCCCTGGAAGGAACGACGGGTCTTTGCCTGCAACACTATCACCTCCACCTACTACGACGACATCACCCTCCATCCCGACCAGGTGCTGGAAGACCTGATCGCCATCTATCATCCTGAACTGCTGCCGGACCACGTGCAGCGGTACTATTTCCCGCTGGATGAATAGGAACAATCATATCTGGGTCTACGTGACGATGGGCGCGGCGCTCATCGTCCTGTTCTTCTTCTCCCTGGTGTACGGAGCGGTGCGGATTCCGCTCGGCGACGTACTGCGGATTCTCTCCGGCTCTTACGGGGGACGGGAGGCGTGGCGGCACATCGTGCTGGAGTCACGCCTACCGCAGGCGGTGACGGCGCTGCTTTCCGGCGGCTCGCTTGCCGTCAGCGGCTTGATGCTCCAGACTCTCTTCAAGAATCCGCTGGCGGGGCCTTCCATCCTGGGCATCAGCGACGGAGCCAATCTCGGCGTAGCCATCGCGATGATCTATCTGGGTGCTGCGAGCTACCTGACCACCATCGTAGCGGCGCTCATCGGCGCCGCGGTGGTGCTGCTCATCATCCTGGGCTTCTCGCGGAAGGTGTCGAGCAATGTGATGCTGTTGATCATCGGCATTATGGTCGGCTATCTGGCGTCGTCCGTCATCTCCATCCTCAACTATCACGCGTCGGCCGACAAGGTGCACCAGTATGTGATGTGGGGGATGGGCGATTTCAGCGGGGTCTCGCTTTCGAAGCTTCCGTGGCTGGCTGTCTGCACGCTGGCGGGCCTGCTGGGATCGTTTCTGCTGCTCAAGCCGCTCAACGCCCTGCTGCTCGGCGACGCCTACGCCACGAACCTGGGCATCAACGTACGCCGGTCCCGGATTCTGATCCTGGTCTGCACCGGCGTCCTGACCGCCGTGGTTACGGCATTCTGCGGGCCGATCTCCTTTATCGGTCTGGCGGTTCCCCACATCGCACGGCTGCTTCTGGGCAGTTCAAACCACCGCCACCTGCTGCCGGTGACATTGCTGTCGGGCAGTTGCATCGCGATGTTGTGCAGCATCCTGACCGTCACTCCGGGAAGCAACAGCGTGCTCCCGCTCAGTGCCATCACACCCATCGTCGGTGCACCGGTCATCATCTATGTCATCGTCAACAGAAAAAACCTGCACTATTTCAACTGATATGGATTCCCGCATCGCCATCGAAGCCCGTTCTTTGAGCATCGGCTATCCCGGCCGGAAGGGCCGCCGCCGTACGGTGGTGCATCCGAGCCTGGACCTGACGCTCCTGCGGGGCGAAGTCACGGCGCTGCTCGGCCGCAACGGTGCCGGAAAATCCACTTTGCTCCGTACGCTCTGCGGACTGCAACGGCCCCTCGGCGGCGAGATCCTGATCGAAGGCCGTCCGCTCGCGGACTATCGCGCCGGAGAACTTTCGGCCCGCGTCGGCGTCGTGCTGACGGAGCGCACGCAGGCGGGAGGCATCAGTGTCTATGACCTGGTCTCGCTGGGCAGATACCCGCATACGGGCTTTTTCGGTACACTCGGCGAGAAGGACCACGCCATCGTGCGGGAAGCGATGGATGCCGTTGGCATTGCCGGGAAAGCGGAGAAATCCGTGGCGGAACTCAGCGACGGAGAACGCCAGAAAGCCTTCATCGCCAAGGTGCTGGCACAGGAATGCCCTATCATTCTCCTCGACGAGCCCACGGCTTTTCTTGACGTGACCAGCCGGATCGAGACGATGGCGACCCTCCGGCATCTGGCCCACACACAGGACAAGGCTGTCCTCCTGTCGACCCACGACCTCGACACCGCCCTCCAGCTGGCCGACCGGCTCTGGTTGCAGCCGGCCTGTACGGAAGAAGAGGCGGCGGGCCTTCGCCCCGCCGCCCCCTTGATCTGCGGTACGCCGGAAACCCTCATCGAAGACGGTTCCCTTGCCGGCTTCTTCGGGACCGAATCCATCCGCTTCGATCCCGAATCCCGCCGGCTGGTCGTTTAATCCTGTCTGCCGTACACCTCCCGCCAGGTCTTTCCGACGACCACCGGCGCCGCCGTCGGCCGGCCCGCCGACTGACGCGTCGGGCTCCAGGCGCCCGCCGACGAAGCACTCGTCTTGCGGTTGACCGCGTCGTAGGCCACGAAGTCCTCGTAATCATAAGTCCACTGGTCGCCATTGGCCAGTTTGTGGATGCGGTACCAGATCGCTTCACGCGAAGGCGCATTGAAGCCGTCCGTGTTGTGACGCATGATGCTGTTTTCCGTCGGACGCCAGGCGCCGGTCCAATAGGTGAACGCTCCCTCAAACAGGCTCAGGCCATCGTACTGATAGCGCGAGTCGGCCAGGAAGTGCGCCCACTTGACCGTCTGGGGATCGTCCGTGAAGTCACCGTTCTTCCACCAGCCGTATGGCTCCCGCATGCGATAAATGTCTTTTTCGGATTCAGGCATCTCACCCATATCCTGGTACGCGTATTCGTCGGCCAGCTTCGCGAAGCCGTGGCCGCCCGCTTCGTGGTGCACCAGCTGCGCAAGACCTTCGTCGGTCTCACCCACCGGGAAATAAGCCACCGACGTACCGCAGCCATAGTCCTTGCCGGCGGGGTTCTCGGGATCGTACATATAGCAGGTTCCGCCGTAGCGGTCGGAGTTCATCGCCACGATGATCAGCGCGTTCTCCATCCGCTCGTCGGACACCGCTGCCCGGGCATAGTCCATACACCGGCCGTCGTTGCCGCCGACCTCCGTTCCGTCGCCGAAACGACCGCTCAGAGCCTGGCCAGCGTGCTCATAGCCTTCCGTCGAGGAGACCACACCCACCGCATAGACGTTGAACAGATGGCGATAGCTCTTGTACGGCTCTTCCGAGAAGAACGCCTCCATCATCTTGTTCATCACCGAAGCGTACGTTCCGTCGGCGATCTGGCGGTCCGAGTAGGCATCGCCCATCAGCACGAGGTCGATGCCACGGCCTTCCGAGGCCGTCTGCAGTACCGTCACCACGCCGTCCTGGCTGTAATCGGTCGAGACATAGTAATCCGGATGGTACGGCTCCAGGTCGTCGTAATGATACTCCTGGATATACGCGCTGTATTTCGACCAGGGATATGTGTTCTTATACAGATCCCCTGTCCCCTCCAGGACATAGATGACCAGGCCGTCGTGCCCGAAATAAGCGTAATCCTGCTGTTCGGCGTAGGTCGGCGGTACGCTTCGCAGATAAAGCGTATCCAAAGACCGGCAGCTGTCAAAGGAGTCATACCCAATCGAAGTGAGTGACGCCGGCAGGACGAGCGTCTTCAGGTTTTCCGCTCCCATAAACTGCCTGTATCCGATCCGGGAGATATGATCCGGCATCGTCAGTCGCGTGATGGTAAGATTCCGGACAAAAACGTAGTCGGACACGGTCTGCACTTCGTCCGGCAGGGTATAGACGGCGGGCATAACCGGCGTAACGGCTTCAAGGACACCGTTCCGGATCATACAGTGATGGTCGTCGGACACATTGTATAGACCGGTACCACTCAAATTAAAGAATTCCAGATTATTGCATCCAATACTAAACTCTGCATTCACGCGTTCCAGGGTTGACGGGAAGGTTACTGAGCGGAGATCCTCGCTTCGGAACAGCATAAAATAACTAATCCGCCGAACACCTTCCGGAAAGACATAGTTTTCGATTCCGGCTCCCGCACAGGCAAGCACCTTGCCGTCGGCATCCACCAGGCAGCGGTCGGAAAGCAGCATCGCGTTTTCCCCGTCGAACTTCCGCAAGTTCTCACACTGGAAGATGGCCTCGTCCTGAATATTCTCGACGCTTTCGGAAAATGTAATCGTCTCCAGATTGCTGCAAAGATTAAAACAGTACACCCCGATTTCCTTCAAACCTTCCGGAAGTGTAACATGACGGATAACGTTATTGTTGGAGAACAGATTGCGCGTCAGTTTTACGACGCCTTCCGGAAGCACCACCTCTTCCGATTCGTTCTGATACACCATCAGCGTACCGTCAAGGACGATTCCCTTTTCATCGGAAGTGGCGTGCTTCCCATAAAAACGAGTCAGTTGGCTACAATATCGGAAAGCGTCGACATCCACATAACTGAGCTGATCCGGCGTCCGGAACTCGGTCAAGGCCGTTCCGTAAAAAACGACCCCGTCAATCCTCTCCACCGTATTGGGCAAATGAATTTCCGTCAACAAACTGCCACCGAAGACACTGTACGTTTTCGTAGCATCGAGTTGTGTGACAGGGCCGTCGAAAACCAATACGCCCCTGCCGTTTTCATAGGTATGGGAGACGATGCTCCGGTCGAAGTCAACGAGAGATTCGATCTTCTGATTATTGCTCGTTGCATACCAGATCTGGTTGTACGGAAGGTCGTCCGGATCGATCTCCCCATTGGCCTCGCAGCGGAACGGAGCAATATAGCGGAACTGCGAGCGGACAAAAGTCACGTCGGACGTGATGGTGCGCGTGAAAGTCCCCGAGAACGTCTCGACTTCGACCGAAAAACCGCCCTTGTATGTCCCGGCGGGAATCACCAGGAAGAAGTCGGTTGCCTCGTCCTCGAAGAGCTGCACGCTGGTACACTGCAGAGTCACGCGGGGCGAGCCGCCTTTGGCCATCTCCAGTTCCGGGGTCTCCGTAAAGCCGGTACGCACCGTCGCCGGGCCGCTGACTGCCATCGTGGTGTCGTGGGCCACGAAGCGGACGCTCTTAACCGTCGCCGCGCCTGTCATCGATATCTTCAGGGCGGCACACAGGTTCTTGAACGACAACTTGTCCCCCTCATCGACGGCCAGCATCGGATATGCTCCCTCACCGAAGGAACCCGGGGAATAAAGCTGGACAGATGGAAGCGTCAGATTCAGCACGTCGCCCTGCAGGCCTTCCGGCACCCGGTCTTCATATGGATACAGCGCCACATAGCGGCTGCCCGACACGGCACCGGCAAAAGTTCCTTTCCCTGTACCTTCGCCTGCCGTCAGGACATATTTGTCGGGGCTCGGAACACCGTCCACATACACGGCCAACGCATCTTTTTTCGTCCAGAAGGCGCAATAATTCCCATCCTCCTTCAGGCCCAGTTGCGATTTGGTCGCAGACGAAGTGTAGGCTGTCAGGTAATGGACGGCGGCCATCGGCTGTTCGGTTTCGGGTTGCCGGCAACCCGCGGCCAGCAGCAGAAGGGCAATGCCCAGGAATGCAATCAAAATGTTCTGTTTCATGGTCTGTTCCTCCTGCTATTTGATTTCACTGCCGGGTATGATATCTTCATTGCCGCCGCCTTCACCGCCACCGCTTCCACCGCCGCCACCTTCCAGCACGAGCGGAAGGTCTTCACCCAGTTTGACGACGGCGCAGTTGTCCACATAGTAATCACCGTAGTTATCCGACTGGATTCTCGGGGCGGAGCCGAAAGCCTTCTGGATGTAAACCAGCACCCGCATATTCGAGACATCATAATTGGAAGGTACTGTCACCGAATAACTAAAACGCTTCTGGCTCAGATCCTCGCTGATGGCAAACGCATCTCCCAGGACATCTGTCAAGGCGACCCGTGCGATGTGGTCGTGAACATATTGCTCGTGATGACCATTTTCATAGTCTTCCTGTTCGTCGATAATGCCGTCTTCCAGCAACAGCACGGTAATTTTGTAATCGCCGGCTGTCTTGAAATAAGCATCTACATTCACCGTCACAGCCTGATTGAACACGGACGAGCGGATGGCGGCACCGGAGGAAGTGCCATAGACTTCTTCCGTTTCCTTTGCCGCACGGACAAAGATGGGCGCCGTAGGCTCCACGTCTCCGTTATCGACAAAAACACGCCCGTCAACAACACCCGACGGACGGCCAGTAATCATAAACTGATCGTGCAGCGGGCCTCCGGCGAGGAAGTCGAGATGGCTTCCGCCGCCGTGAATGGCCAGATGTATGATCTTGTCGGGGTAGAGTTCCTGGGCCCGGCTGATAGTACGGCTCATCCGCGGGCACCATCCGCACCAGGTGGCGGTAAAGCGCATCGCCAGCGACTGGTGGTAGAAGGGTCTGGTTTTCCAATCGCCTGAGCCGCTCTCGTTTTTGCCGGACTGAACGATGGGAATCGTGCGGATGAAGGTACCGTCGGCCGAGCGGACCGTAACGGACGCACCCCGGGCAAAGGCCGTTTCGTTGCCCGCCGCCCGAAGAGAGACCGTGCCGTCTCCTTCACCCACTGCCGGTGTAACGGTGAGCCAGTCCGCATCGGCGAAGGTCTGCCACTTGATACTGGAAAGCACCACGACACGGACCGTTCCACCGAATTCCGTAAACACGACCGGCGATTCCGATACCGTCAGATATGGCGCCGTCTGATTGACGACAACCTGTTTCGTCGTCCCCTCCGCGTTGACGAAACGGATGGTTCCGATCCGGGATTCTTCGCTGTCATTGGCCAGAACCTTGAAATAGTGTGTCTTGCTGTGAGGCTGGGACTCGTAAGTCTGTACGGTTTCCTCCTGGATCCACTCCGGGAGATTGTCAAGCTGGTAATCAAGACTCGAGGTAACGGTGACCTGTACCTTCCCGCCCAAAGCAAGGACCACCAGGGATTCCGCAGAAACCGAGAAAACAGCACTTTCATTACCGGGTTTCTGAGCAGGCAGGTCCGTCAGGACAGGATACCCTTTCTCTTCGTCCAATTCCCATCCGGCAAGCGGTTCGGACAGCTGGGTTTTCAGGTCACTCGCCCCGGCATTCAAGGCATCCTGCACTCCGGCTAACTGAGAAAGCGTCAGCGGCACAATGTTCACAATCTGTCCGGTGCTTGTTCCGACACCCTCTTTCATTCCCTTTCCGGACGCTTCATCGTAAAGCCACCAGCTGTTTTTCACAAGCGCAAAGCGCTTTTCTTCCGGATCCCACCACGATTCGTCGCTTATACCGTTGAAACCGACAAGCGCCCCGAACTGTTCAGGAACCACCCCGTCGGACTCAGAGTGAATGACTGTTCCCACATTCAAACAATTGGCCACCGTAGTAGGTTCGTTCAGCCACCTAGCATTCATGGCGCTTAAATAACCACAGATACCGCCCACTTTGTCTCTTCCGATAATATCACCCGCATTCAGACAATTGTAGATTTGGGAAGCCTGAAGAGCCTGTCCGACAAGGCCGCCAATGGACGAGCCGCCCGATACCTTTCCTTTGTTGGTACAATTGTACACGCCTCCGGCATTGAGATAACCGATGATGCCGCCTGCGTTTCCTCCCCAGTCGATACCGACGGAAACGTCGCCTTCGTTGATACAGTCGGTGATATAGACCACCCAGCACCGGCCCGTAATACCGCCGGCTTCCGAATAGGGCATAGAAATGGCTGCCCTGTTGATACAATGGGAAATGATGGCTCCCGTGCTGTGATAGGTCATTCCGACGATGCCGCCGCCGCTCGATGCGGCAACCGAACCTTCGGCGGTGCAGTTTGTTACCCGGTCGGCAAGACCGGCTATCAGTCCGGCATAAGAATACTCGGCATTGATTTCTCCGTCCACCGTCAGGTTTTTGATCTCACCTTCCTTCGACTGCCCGAACAGACCCACATATGTAGTCGGTATGACACCCGAACCCGGCGTCTTCCAATTAATATACAGATTGGATATTCTGTGCCCTCCGCCATCGAAATACCCGAAGAATTTGTTTTCGTCCGTTTCGTAGAGATTGCCGATCGGCGTCCAGCTCTTCCCGGAGGCCGCGCCGCAAACCGGACTCAGGTCAATGTCGTCCGTCAGCAGATAGTAAGCCGAGTTGGCCGTTACGACCTCTCCGTTGATACTCTTGATCGTACCGGCCGCATTGACGGCCCCCTGCATCAGCAAAAGGTCGCCCAACGTAGCGATTCGGAAAGGATCCTTTTCCGTGCCGCTTCCATCCAGCACGGAACTGGGATCCACACCGACGTCAAGCTTCACGGCGAAAGGCCGGGCGTCGTATTTCCGGGCACGTTCCAGCGTGATGTCGGTATTCAGTTTTTTGTCCATATAGCCCGTGTTAGTGTTCACCCGTACCGTGAAACCGCCTTTGTACATCTGGGCAGGCAGCACCAGATAGAAATCGGTCGGTGTTTCGTCGTCGAGCATCACGCCGCCCGTATTCAACACCAGGCTGTCGCAGCCGTCTTCCGACACGGTCAGCACCGGGTGGTCCGGATCGGCGAGCGAAATCGTAGCCGGACCTGCGACTTTCACATTCTTGTCGTTCGGGCGGAAGACCAGGCTGGTCACGTTGTGATGGCCCGTCATCGAGACCTTCAGCACCGCGCACAGGTTACGGAACGGCAACGCTGTATTGTTCGAAACAGCTACCATCGGATTGCTTCCGCTGCCGAAAGAGCCCTTCGTGTAAGCTTGCTCAGAAGGCAGGTCGACCGAAAGCGTCTCTCCATTCAAGCCGGTTACTGCTGTGCACGGATATACGGCAATATAGCTGGCTCCAGTCCCGAATCCGGAAAAGACGGCCTCACTTCTTCCGGCACCGCTGACCAGCGTATAGGTATACAGATTCGGCACTCCGTCCACAAAGACGCCAAGCTGGTCGCCTTTCGTCCACAATACCTTGGAATAGTTGTCCTCTTCCGTTGAAAGAGATGTTTTCGTTGCGGGATCACTGCCGATGGTCGCTGTCAGAAGGTTTTCCTGCGGCTGAAGGGGAAGCTCCACGTCGGGAAGGCAGGCGCACGCCAGCAGCGTAAGCACTGCAATACTGGGAATGATACGCAGATTCTTCATAGCCTTACCAGTTTATAGGGTTTCCACCGATGAAACCTTCGTTGCCGCCGCCTGATTCACCCACCACCATAGGCAGAAGTCGGGTTCCGACTTTTGCGGAAACACAGTTGTCAACGTAATAATCGCCAAAGTCGTATCCTGTGTCCACAATCTTGGGCTGCGAGCCGTAGGCCCGCTGCACGATGACCAGGATCCGCAAGTTGTCCTTGTTGTACAACGATGGAACCGATACGCTGTACTGCAACTTCTTGATTGTTTGCGATACCGCCGTGAAAGCGTTGCCCGTCACATTGGTCAAGGCTATCCGGGCGACATTGTCGTGACGATATTGATAATTCTGTTGTTCATCCGCATTCCAGTCCAATTGGTAGCCGATGACACCGCTTTCCAGGAGCAGTACCGTCACTTTGTAATCGCCCGCCTCCTTCAAATAGAGCCGCACATCCACGTTCAGTTTGTTGCCGCTGAAGGAAGACTGGAAGCCGATGGCGCTGGCCACAGGATAATTCTGTTCGGTTTCCGTCATCATTTCCACGATATATGTTCTGTCTCCAAATATCTGTCTTCTTCCATCCAAAAAACCGATGGCACCCGTTTCGTCCGTGACGCCAAATTGTTGCATCAGAGGCGAAGCCTGGTCAAACGCCAACTCACTGTTGGTTTTATATACGCTGACTATCTCCAGTTTTCCCGGAGTTTTGGCCTGGGCCATCACCGCCTCCCGGGTCAGTTCGGGATGGGAGCCCCAGTAAGTAGAAGTAAACTGCAAGAAGAGCGACTTGTGATAAAAGTCTTTACTCCAGTCGATGATGTCGGGGTCTCCTTCCTGACGCACCACCACGGACAGGCAGGTTCCTTTATCGTCGCAGAAGGTGACATATCCGCTGCGGGTCTCCGACGAAACCGCCGGTCCCACCCGGAACTTATGGATCTTGTCCTGGGGTTGCGTCGTTCCGGTAATGTCCGTAATCCAATCGGTCATTCCATTGATATGATATCCGTACGATGAGGCAATCTGCACCTCGAACGTGCCGCCGTCTTTGCCGAGATTCACCTGCAGGGGACTTACACCGAACGGAACCACGCCCTGCTGCTCCACGGCGATCGTCTTGCTCACGCCGCCTTCGCCGCGGACGGTGATCGTGGCGCTGCGCGATCCCTGTACCTCGTACCTGCCCACCGTCACCAGTACGGATCCGTTCCGCTCGCCCTCCGTCGGAGAGAGTTCCACCCAGTCAGCACTACCCGTCACCGTCCATTTCACGTTCGACGAGATGCTCACGTTGGCCGTACTTCCGGCCATCTCGAAGTCCAGACGCTCGGTGACGATGAAAAGATACGGCTGCTGGCCGCCCTGCGTCACGGAACACGGCAGACAGGTGCCCGTATCGTCACAGAATACGATCACGCCGCTGCGCTCCGCGATCGTCTCGTTCGCGCCGACCTCAAACGTGTGGACCCTGTTCGATACCGACTTCTCCGTCACCCAGTCCGGTTTCGAGCTCAAATGATAATTCTGCTTTCCTGCAACCGTCACTTCGAACGTCCCGCCGCCCACCGGAACCGTCACCTGGCCCGGCAACACCGCGAACGCTTCCGCCGCCGCCTGCGTCACCGAGCACGGAAGGTAGGTGCCCAGGTCGTCACAGATAACCACTACACCGCTGCGCCCTTCCGTCTTCGTGTTCTCAAGGACCTCGAAGGTATAGACGTTGTCCTTCAGCGATTTCTCCTTTACCCACTCGGGCGTCGAACTGATGTGGTAATTCCGCGTCGCCGTCACCGTCACCTGGAATGTCCCGCCGTCAGAGGGCATTTCCACCTGCGTGGGAGAGATCACGAACACGTCCGCGCCTGCCTGCGTCACCGTGACCTCCACCGTCGCCGGCTTGCCGGCAGTAATCGTCACCGTAGCCGTGCGCTGCTCCGGATCGGGATTCGCGGACAGGTCGACTGTCACCGTGCCTTCGCCCGTGCCTTCTTCCGGCGTCACTTTGCACCACGAGGCGTTGCTCGATACGTGCCATGTGGCGTTCGACTGTACCTTTATCGTCTGCTTGCCGGACGTGTTCTCGAACACCAGATTCTCCGGGTACACGGTCACGTAGGGCGTCGCACCCTGCTGGACAACCGCACACGGCAGGCACGTACCCAAATCGTCGCAGATAACCACTACACCGCTGCGACCTTCCGTCTTCGTGTTCTCGAGAACCTCGAACGTATAGACATTATCCTTTAGCGTTTTCTCTTTAACCCACTCCGACGTCGAACTGATATGGTAGCTCCGCGTCGCCGTCACCGTCACCTGGAATGTACCGCCGTCAGAGGGCATCTCCACTTTCGTAGGAGAGATTTCGAACACGTCGATCCCCGCCTGTGTCACCGTCACCGTCTTCGTGATGTTCTCTCCGGCCGATACCGTGATCTTCGCCGTCCGCTCCTCGATCGAACTGTTTGCCGAAAGTTCTACAGTCAGCTCGCCGTTGCCGTCGCCTTCCGCCGACGAGACCTTGCACCAGGTCTCACTTGAGGACGCCGTCCACGACGTGTTCGACTTCACGGCAACCGTCTGCTTGCCGCCCGTGCTCTCGAAGCCCAGCGAGTCCGGCTCCGCCGTCACGTACGCCGCAGCTCCGTGCTGCAGCACCGTGCACGGAAGGCACGTACCCGTGTCGTCGCAGATTACGATCACGCCGCTCCGGTCCTCGATCGTCTCATTGGCGCCGACTTCGAACGTGTGAACCTGGTCCTTCACCGACTTCTCCGTCACCCAGTCCGGCTTCGAGCTGATATGGTAGCTCTTGTGCGTCTTCACCGTCACTTCGAACGTGCCGCCTTCCGCGCCCAGTTCCACCGTCGTCGGTTCGATCGTGAAGCTTTCGTCCCACGCCTGCGTCACCGTCACCACGGCCTCGCCGACGCTGCTCTTGAACGTGATTGTCCCCTCGCGGGAGGACGACCCGTCGTTCGGGCTCACCGCGATGCCCACCTTGTCCGTCGTCAGTGCCTTCGTACCCTTCACGCTGAGCCAGCTCTTCGCGCTGGCGCTCACTTCCACGGTGTATGTCACGTTGTGCTGCACCTCGATCTCGTACTCGCCGCCGCCGTACGGCACCGCGATCGACGAGGGAGAGACCATCATCCCGCCCATCGGCGACTGCTTCACCGAGACCGTCTTCTTCGCCGTGCCGGCCTGGATCGTCACCATCGCCGTACGCTCGTCGTACGTCTCGTTCTTGGCCGTCGTCAGCGTCAGCGTCGCGCTGCCCGCCGCCCCTGAGGCGGGAGATACCGTGCACCACGAGGCGTTGCTCGACGCGGTCCAGGCCACCGTCGAACTGAACGGCAGGCTGGCTGTGCCGCCGCCCGCCTCGAAACTGGCCGCAGCGTTGCCGTCACTTGTCTGGGTAATGGGTCCTGTCGATGGAATCGACAGCGTGATGCTTGCCGTCGGCGTCGGTGGCGTAGGGGGTGTCGGCGGAGTCGGCGGTGTGGGATCCGGCTCCGGATTGCAGTTCGCCGCCATCAACAGCAGCAGCGAAAGAACCGACAGGATTCGGAAAAGTCTGCGCTTCATAGAAAAAAATATTGTCGGGTTTCGCGTAAATTTACGAAAAACCCGACAAGAATCCTACAGATGACGCCAGAAAAAGGAGGTGATGTCCCGCAGCGAGGGCAGTCCGTCAGGCGGCGTTTCCACCCGATAAAGCCGCTGGTTGGTCTTCGGATTCTTGAGGCCGCCGAGCGCAGCGACATACGGACCCGTCTTCACATAGTCGAAATGACGGAGACCGATGCCTTCCGGAAGTTCGTCCCGGCCTGACCACCAGGCGCTGCGCAAGCCCATCTCCTGCCGGATAAAAGCGCAAAGACGCTCCACGGCAGCCGGGTCCGCGTCACCGCCCATCAGGCAGATACAGGTCACCTCACCGGGATAATCCGCGTACATCGCGCGAAGCGCCGCCTCGTCGAGCGGTTCACCGATATCCTCCCACAAATGCGGACTGTGACAGCCGGGACAATGAACGGGACACCCGGTGAGATTGACGGCCAGCGTCACCTCATCGGGTATCTCCTGAAAAACGATGTCGTAGTTGTAATACTTAAGCATCCTGCTCCACAGGCTCCGGAACCGCTTCTACCTTTGCGGCTCCCGGACGGTTGGCGTTGTAATAGAAACGCCGTGCGGCCTCCTGCTGACGCGGTTGCGAGAAGCTGCTCACTCGTTTCATATAGCCGATGATGCGGGTGGCGTAGTCCACGTCGTGGCTGCCGCACTTCGGGCACTCGTGCAGATAGCGCTTGTCGATGTGGCCGCAGGTGTTGCAGATGGTATTCGGAATGTTGAAGGTGAAATAGTTGCACCCTTCCTTGGCCGCCACACGCAGCAACTGGCGGTACTGGCTCTGGCTCAGGTGCTCCTCGAGATTCATATGCAGGGCGCTGCCGCCCGTCAGGTGCTCGATGTACTTGCTGCCGTGGAGCCGGAACTTGTCGAGAATGTTCAGATTCTCGTCTTCTACGACATAGAAGTAGCTGTTGTAGCAGTCACGCGGCACGATGTAGCCGTCTTCGCGGTCCCACTTCGCGTGTTTGACACCCACGTTCTCGGCCGGGATCATCTCGCAGTTGAACATCACGTCCTTGGTGCGGTACTTCTTGTTGAGCCGCTCGATCATTCCGAGGACGCCCTGCACGAAGGCCACGTAGTCGGGGTTGTCGGTGATGCGGATGCCCAGGAACTCGGCGGCCTCCACCAAGCCGTTCACGCCGATGGTCAGATACTGGCGGCCGATGTTGATGAAGCCGGCGTCGAAGAGCGGAAGCATCCCCTTGTTCATCAGGTCGCGCAGGTTCTCGTTGTAGGCGAGCTGGACCTTATGCATCAGATCCACCACATCTTCCAGATATTCCAGATACGGGATTCCCTTCTTGAAGGCATACTGTACGCAGCGGTTCAGGTTGATGGTCAGCACGCTCTTGCTGCCGGTGCTCACGCCGCCGGCGCCGAGGGTATAGCTGAAGCCGTTGTCCTGGATCTCGTTGCGCAGGCGGCAGCAGGAGGCCAGGGAATCGGCATTGTCGCTCATATAGGTGAAGAAGCTGTGTCCTTCGCTGTACATCTTCGCGGTCCAGTCACCGTATTCCTTGTCACGGACATCGCCGTTCTCGGTCAGCAGGGCCATCGTCTCGACCGGGAAGGTGAGGATGGTCTTCGTGCGCTCGGCGTTGAACCAGGTCATGAAGCGTTTCTGGAGCCAGTTGAGCGAATCCCAGTGCGGCCGGCTCCCGTCGGGGAAGATGAAGTCGCCGAAAATGCTCTCGAAGTAAAAGCGGTCGTAGTACGAGATGTTCCAGAACACGGACTGGAAGTTGCGCGCACCGGTAGGCTGGTTGATGGAATAGACAATCTGCTCGAAGCAGTCGGTGATGATCTTGTCGATGGTGCGATGCTTCTTGGAGAGGTCCACCACCTCGTCGGCACGGAGGTAGTAGTCGTCGCCGTATTCCTGCTCGATGAAGTAGTTCATATACATCAGGAACTCCGGCGTGGCGCAGGCGCCGCTCAGCATACTGGAGACAATGAACACAAGGTTCACGAAACCGCCGCAGAAGCTCTTGAGGTTCTTCGCCGGCGTGGAGTTGCCGCCCACGGGAAGAGTGCCCTGCAGGAGCCAGGGGTACATCGTGATGCTGGCGCAGTAGTTGGCCAGGCTGGTCTCGTCGTTCTTGTAGATGAAGTGTTTGTTCAGCAGGTCAAGGTAACGGTCCGACAGTTCCTTGCCGTACATCTCGCGGATGCGGTCGGTGAGCAGGCGGCGGTTGAGCCGGATGAAACTGGCCTTGGGCAGCTCGCCGATCAGCGTGGCGATGTTCTTCTTCTCGACGTTTGCATTGGCGTCGTACTTGCTGCCGGTGGCAGGGTTCGAGGCCGAGCAGTAATCGATCAGGAAGTTGAGGCGGTCGCGCACCTCACGATCTTCGGTGTGATGCTGGCGGTAGAGCATGAAGGACTTGGCCACGGCGAAGTAGCGCTCGCTCATCAGCGAGACCTCCACCTGGTTCTGGATGTCCTCCACGTGCATTCCGTTGGAAATGTGGACGCGGCTGAGGATGTTGGTCAGGATTTCCTCGGTTGCGAAACTGCCGGAGGCCAGAAAAGCCTTCCGGATGGCGTTCTTGATCTTCTCGATTGAGAAAGGGGCGCGTTTACCGTCCCTTTTGATGATGTAAAGGTCAGTATATTCCATAGTTATGTTCCCAACGGGGTGTGATGTGATGTGTTGTCGGGTTTACAAAGGTAAACAAAAAAGTGGTCAGTTGATACTCCAACTGACCACTTTTGTAACAAAAATGTTTTTGTTACCTGAATTTCAGGAACTCAACATCCTTGGCGGCGCGCTCGGCGAGCTTCTCGTTCTTTTTCACGATTTCCATCGCGGCGTTGTAGGCGTTCACGTCACCCTTGCGGGCGGCGATGATGGCCTTCTTATAGTTGCAGAACGGGCAGTTGCCCTTGATGGCGGCAGCGGCCTTGTCGAGCTGGTTCGTCAGGATATAGGCGAGGGCTTCGTTGTGGTCGCCGGTGCCGGCGAGTTTCGCGGCGGCGTCGTTGTACTTGCCGTTGAGGATGTCGACAACGGCCTGGTTGAGCTTGCCGTGCTTGCAGGTGGTCTTTGCAAACCACTGGGAGGCTTCGTCGAGCTTGCAGTCACGCAGGGCGAGGACACCCATCACATTGTTGTAGCAGTTGCCTTCCTTCTTGGCCATCGAGTCGAAAGCGTTCTTGGCGGCCTTGTTGTCACCCTTGTCGAGGCAGGCGACACCCAGGTTGTACTTGGCCTTGTCGGTTCCGTACTTCTTGACAGCCTGTTTGTAGATGGCGATCTTGGCGTCGATGTCCTTGGCATTGGCGGCGGCACGCAGGAGAGCGGGCTCGTCGAGCACGTCGATGTTGTTGTCCACCAGGTCAGCCAGTTCTTCAGCGGTGTAGTTGGTGTACTCCACGTTGGTGATGAAGCGGGCACGGCGCAGCTGCGGCAGGATGTTGGTCTTCAGCGCAGAATAGACGTTCGACATGTTCTTGATCTCACGCTCGCGGACGTTCGGGTCACTGTACATCGACAGGACGCGGAGGATGAGCTCCTTGTCTTCGATGTTGGAGTTGTTCACCAGTTCCTGGAAGCCTTCCCAGTCCTCACCGATCGTACGGGAAGAGACTTCGCCGGGTTCGAGTTTCTTGGTGATCTTCTCGAAAGCCTTGGCAGCGGTCTTCTCGCGGTTGGCGGCGAGTTTGTTGTTGAGGGCCTCGGGGCCGTCCGGCGAAGCATAAGCTACGATCTCGGTACCCTTGACCTCGCGACGGCCGTCGGCGGCCAGCGCCTTGAGGGCCTCCTGGAAGTCTTTCACGTCAGCGCTCTTGAGCTCGGAGTTGCGGACGTCGGAGCTGTTGATCAGATACATGATCTGGGCTTCGGCGGTCTCGGGGATCACTTCCTGATAGCCATCGGCCAGGTAGTGGTAGCTGCCCTCGGTGTTGACCAGCGTGTAGGTGGTGTTTACACCATCGGCGATTTTGATGTCGGCGGGATACTCGTACTCGTTACCTTTGTAATATACCTTCGCACGGCCGACGAGTTCGGATTTCTCCATGCCCGGGACGAATTCGAAGTGAACCTTCTCGGTAATGGTGGCACCGTCCTTGGTGACGGTCTTGAAGTTGTCGGTGATCTTTTCGCCCTGATAGGTGAACGGTTTGCCGACGGCTTCACCGCCGATGTAAAGGATGACCGGGGTGACCTCGAGGGTGGCCTTCGGGAGGAAGTACTCCGGCGGGAAGGTTACGGAAACGGTAGCGTCGATATTGCCGGCGACGGACTCGAGGACTTCCGGATCGCAATTGATCACAATCGAGTCGGCGGCGTCGATCATCTTCTGGACCTGGTTGCAGGAAGCCAGCGAGAAGCAGAACACTGCGACAAGCAGGATGTTGGAAACAAATTTTTTCATAAAAACGTTTTTATTTGTGTTTGTGTATTTGCCTTGAAGGCCCCTATCCGGGGAATATCATACAAATATATGCTTTTTTTCGTAACTTTGCAAATATGGATTTGAATCAGATCAAACAGCGTTTCGGCATCATCGGCAACGACCCCGAACTGGACCGCGCCCTCGAAATCGCGCGGCAGGTCGCCCCGACCAATCTCTCCGTGCTGGTCACGGGCGAGAGCGGCACGGGCAAAGAGGTCATCCCGCAGATCATCCACCAGTACAGCGCACGAAAACATAACGTCTATCTCGCCCTCAACTGCGGCGGCATTCCCGAAGGAACCATCGACTCCGAACTGTTCGGACACGAGAAAGGTTCCTTTACCGGCGCCATCGAGACCCGCAAGGGCTACTTCGAGGAAGCCGACGGCGGCACGCTCTTCCTCGACGAGGTGGCCGAACTGCCGCTTTCCACCCAGGTCCGCCTGCTTCGCGTGCTTCAGACCGGCGAGTTCATCAAGGTAGGCTCCGCCAAGGTCCAGAAGACCAATGTGCGCGTGGTCGCCGCCACCAACGTCAACCTGCTGAACGCCATCCGCGACGGCAAGTTCCGCGAAGATCTCTATTACCGTCTCTGCACCGTACCCATCACGATGCCGCCGCTCCGCGAACGGAAAGGCGACATCCACCTCCTCTTCAAGAAATTCGCGCTCGATTTCGCCGACCAGAACATGGTGCCGGCCGTCCGCCTGACGCCCGAAGCGCAGGAACTGCTGCGTTCCTACCGCTGGCCCGGCAACGTACGCCAGCTCCAGAGCGTGGTGGGCCGTCTCTCCGTCCTGGAGTCCAACCGCCTGGTTTCGGCCGAGGTACTGGCCCGTTATCTGCCTTCCGAAGGCTCCTCGACGCTGCCCGTCCGTACGGGAGACGCCGGCGCCGACTATCTGAGCGACCGCGACATCATCTTCAAGGTACTCTACCAGATGCGCCGCGATATCGACGAGATCAAGGCCCGCCTCGACGGGATGCCCGAAGAAGAGGCTCCGGCCACGAACCCGCACCTGCTCATCAGTCCGGAAGACGTACATTCCAGCGCCGACACGCAGGAACCTGTCTCCATCCAGGACGTCAGCGCCGAGCTCATCCGCAAGGCGCTGGAGCGCCACGGCGGCCGCCGCAAACCCGCTGCCGAGGAACTCGGCATCTCCGAACGCACCCTGTACCGTAAAATCAAAGAACTCGACATCCGATGAACCGATCCGGCATCCTGCGTCTGTGCTTCGTCCTGCTGTCCGCCCTGCTGCTGACGGACGGCTGCGGCATTTATTCCTTCAGCGGCACTTCCATCCAGGCCGACGTCAAGACCATCTGCATCGAGCCCGTAGTCAACAAGGCCGTCAAAGTCAACCCGGCCCTGGCGAATATGCTCACCGAGTCGCTCAACGACAAATTCCGCAAACTCACCAAACTGGAACAGGTGTCCGATGCGGGCGACCTCAACCTGACGGTCACCGTCGAATCGTATGAGGTTCGCGCCACGGCCGTCACGGCCAACGAAGTGGCGGCGATGAACCGTCTCACCGTCACCTGCAAGGTCGTCTTCACCAACGTCCTGCACCCGGAAGACAATATCGACGGCAAATCCTTCGCCGGCTATGAAGACTACGACTCCAACAACTCCCTCGACATGGTGGAAGGACAACTGTGCGAGACCATCGTCGAAAAGATCGTGGATGACATTTTCAATGCGACCGTAGCGCAATGGTAGAGATCAGCCGGCTTTCCTCTTCCGAACTGCAGCAGCTGCTGGAAGATTATCCGTGGTTCACCGTAGCCCGGCGCGAAGCCATCGCCCGGCAGGGCGGCGACGAAGCGGCACTTCGGCGTGCCGTCGGGCGCGATGCCGTGTTTTTCCTCTCGCGCGACCAGGTCCTGCGCCTGCTCACGGGCAAGGTCAGTCAGGAGGAGGAAAAAGAAGATCCCGCGACGGAGCAGCCCGCACGGCCCCGTTATTATGTCGTGGGGGGCGACTATTTCGGCCAGGAAGACTTCGACCGGCTGGAACAGGAAGGTTTTTCGGTCACCACGCCGGTTTTCGGCGCCCGGGCCGGCAGTGTGGACTATGCCCCCGTCGTAGCCGAAGAGGTGGACCGCGACAAAACGATGGTCAGCGAAACCCTGGCGCAAATCTACGCCCAGCAAGAGCTTTATCAGCGATCCATAGAGATTTACGAAAAACTAATTTTGTTATTTCCAGAAAAAAGTGCTTATTTTGCGACTCTTATCGAAGAAGTAAAAAATAAAAAACAAAAATAGACCATGCAAGCAGCATACATCACTCTCTCCATCATCATCGTGATTGCGAGTATTCTCCTGACCATCGTCGTCCTTCTGCAGAACTCCAAGGGCGGCGGACTGGCAGCCAACTTTGCGGCGGGCAACCAGACTTTCGGCGTCCGCCAGACGGCCGACTTCCTTGAGAAAGCCACCTGGACCCTGGCCGCCACGATCATCGTCCTTTGCGTCGTGGCCACCTTCGTCATCCCGCAGCGCAGTTCGCGCCATTCCAACATCAAGAACCAGATCGAGCAGACAGTTCCCGTGGAAGGCACCCCGGAAATCCCTGTGACCCCCGCGGCTGTGCCGGAAGAGAATTAAGCTCCGAGAGAGACCTGAAACCAAAAGCCGGTTCCTGATACCACAGGAACCGGCTTTTATTTTCGCTCAGCCAGAATCAATCCAGCATGCTCGCGTTGAACAGGCCCATCAGGGTCAGGACCGTCAGGACCGTCAGGGCGATGATCCACAGAAGGAAGATCATCAGCCCCGGCCGCCACGACGGAGTGCGAAGGTCGAAGAGCATCATAATGCCGCCGTAGAGCATCCCCACGAAAGGCAGGAAGCAGGTCAGCAACAGGGAAATCCGGAAGAAGACCGACGAAACGACCGGCAGCATCAGCGGAGCATGCTCGGTCACTGCATCTCTCCACGAACCGTCGAAGAGACCGATGTCCGTCAAGTTCCATCCGAAGAGCGTATGTCCGAAAAGGGCGGCCACACCGGATGTCAGGCCGACAACGGCGATCAGCAGCAGCAGCATGCCGATGACCAAGCGCAGAACGCGGCCGAGACCGGAGCCGATGGGTTCACTGCGCCGTGTCGCCGTCGAAGCGGCCGGCGGATTGGTGACGCCCATCTGCCAGCGCTGCTGCACGGTCTTGGCTTCCGGCATCGCGATCCAGAGAATAAAGTAAAGGACTACCATCGGCAGATTGACGGTCCAGCCACCGTCGTGTCCGATATGGCAGCCGACGATGGAGGACGCGACGAACAGGCCGATGAAGATGAGGCGGATCAGGACTACGTCGCACTTGAAGTACGCTGCCAGGCCGCTGCACACGCCGCCGATCATCTTGTTGGTCGGATCGCGGAACAGGCGCTTCTTCTCCCTGGGCTTGTCGGCCTGCTCCGGATTCGCCGTCCGTTTCGGCTCCGGGCCGTCTTCGGCTTCGATGGCCGAGGGTTTGCCGAGAACGGCGATGATCTCGCGTACTTCGGCTTCCGTGGCCACGCCGTCGTCGGCACATTTTTCATAGAGGAGTTCCGCCATCCGTTCCTCGAAGCCTTCCATCACTTCCGCACCGCCTTCGCGCTGCGAATAGAACTGATTCAATTCGTCAAGATACTGCTTGACCATAGCGTAGGCCTCCGCTTCCAGGGTGAAGGCGTAGCCGCCGATGCTTACTTTCTCAACTTCGGTCATGACTTCAGGGTTTTGATGGTTTCGACCAGTTCGTTCCACGAAAGGTCCATTTCTGTGAGCAGGTTGTGGCCGTCCTCGGTAATGCAGTAGTATTTGCGGGGAGGTCCCTGCGGAGATTCTTCCCAGCGGTAGGTCAGCGACCCCTGGTTCTTGAGGCGGATGAGCAGCGGATAGAGGGTCCCCTCCACTACGAGCATCCCCGACGCCTTGAGGTCGGACAGGATGGCCGAAGCATAGGATTCCTTCTTGTCCAGGATGCTCAGGATGCAGTATTCCAGCAAGCCTTTCCGCATCTGGGAACGTACGTTTTCGGAATTGATGTCCATGGTCTTATTTTTTGCTGCTGTCAGTGAATTTGGCCAGGTTCTCGGCACTGGTCTCCCAGCCGCGAAGTTCGCACTTCTGTGCCGGCGTCAGCGCCTTGGGCGCCACGATCCAGATGATGATGTAAAGCCAGAAGCCGAAGCCGCCGCAGAAAAAGGCGGCCAGGAAAAGGATGCGGATCAGGGTCACATCGATATCGAAATAGGCAGCCAGGCCGCTGCACACGCCGCCGAGCTTACGGTCTTCCACGTCCAGATACAGTTTTTTGACAGGGTTGTTCATTGCTTTTTCCTCCTCGTTTTGATTGTCGTTTTCAGTTTCAAATTCGGGCTTGCCGTCGGGCATGCCCAGCTGTGCAGTGATCTGGTTCACCAGGGCCAGGCTCACGGATTGCTGGCCGGAACCGAGATTCGAGAGCAGAAGCTCCGCGATGCGGGCTTCGATGTCGTTCATCACCTCGCTGCCCTGCTCGTCCGTGAGACGCGAGCGAAAGGTGTCGAGATAGTTCTTGAGGCGTTCGTGCGCATCTTCATCGATGATGAAGCTCTTGCCGCCGATGGCGATGTTGAGTGTCTTTTTCATAATGTCAGTTCCCGGCCCCGATAGAAGTCGAGCAAACGGGTTTGGTAAAGGTATTCATAACGGGCCTGCGCCAGGTCGGAGCGGGCTTTGAGATATTGGTTTTTCGCTTCGTTGAATTCGGTGATCGAGGCCTTTCCGTTCTCGTATTTCGCCGTGGCGAGGGCAAAGCTCTCGGTCGCGGCGGATGCGGCCTGTGTGCTGCTTTCGAACTTGGTCCGGGCCGAAAGGGCGTTGTACCAGGCCTGCTGGATCTCCTTGAAAAGCTGTTTCTTTACGGTTTCGAGCTGCAACTGCTGGGCTTCGTAGCTCACGCGGGCGCTGCGCACCTGGTTGCGCGTGGACAGGCGCGAGAAGATCGGCACGTTGAGCGAGAGACCCACATATTGGCTGAAGTTGTTGCTCAACTGGTCGAAGAAACCCTTGCCGGCATAGCCGGAACTGGTATAATAGTTCGTGCCCAGTCCGCCGCTCAGCGAGAGGGAGGGCAGATAGCCGCCCCGGGCCAGATCGATATTGCGTGCGGCGGAAGCCAGGCGCGTCTCCTCGGCCCGCACAGAAGGCTTGATGCCGACCGCTTCTTCGTAGATAATCTCCGGACCTGCGGGAAGCGGGAGCGCCAGGGCGTCATCGGAAGGCAGGGCCACATCGAATCCCTCGGGCGAGGGAAGTTCGAGCAGCTGGGCAAGGTCGAGTCGGGCAAGCTGCAGGTTGTTTTCCGCCTGCACGGCCGTCAGGCGGCCCTGTGCGAGCGAGGCTTTTTGCGCCGCCACGTCGGCTGCCGTCGATTTACCGTTTTCCAGCAGCGCTTCCAGGCGCACCACTTGCAGGGAGTCGATCTCCACCTGCCGGGCCGCCACCTCGGCGATCTCCCGGTTGTAGAGTATCTGCACAAAGGCCTGGGCCACCGCCACGCGGATATCGTCTTTCGCCTTTTCCAGGTCGGCCGTGGCCGCTTCGAGATTCAGTTTGCCGAGCAGGATGTTGTTATAGGTGCGCAGGCCGTTGAACAGCGTCATATCGGCACCCACGGAGAACGAAGTGTTGGTGGTGTTCGTGTTCGCGTAAGTATTGTTTTCCGTCAGGCCGCGGCCGAACGAAAAGTTCTGCGACGCGCTGCCCGCCACACCCGGCAGATGGCTGCTGCGGGCCGTGTTCAGGTCGATCTCGCGCTGCTGCACCTGCAGGGCGCCTTGTTGCACGGTAAGATTGTGGTCGAGTGCGTATCCGATGCACTCCTGCAAGGTCCAGGGTTTTTCCTGGGCGGCGGCGAGATGCCCGGTCAGGCCGGGCATGACGAAGGACAGGCCGGACAAGACGAAAGTCGTCAACAAAAGGGTATATACTTTTTTCATATTACTTCTCCTCGATGATCTGGTTGCCGCGGACGATGTCGCCTTCCTTGAGACCTTCCCTGATCTCGATGTTGAGGCCGTCGCTGATACCGGTGACCACGTGCGTGCGGCTGTATCCGCCGTCAGCGCCTTTCAGCCACACGAAGGTCGAGTCGCCGGAGAACTCCAGCGCGCTTTCCGAGACGGAGAGCACCTGTTCGGCGCGCTGCAGCACGATTTCGGCATTGGCGCTGTATCCCGAACGGATAGTCTTGCCCGGTTCCGTCCGGACGGCCGCCTTGATTTCGAATTGATTGGTACCGTTGTTCTCCACGGCTTTCGGCGAGATATACTCGAGGGTGGCGTCAAAGGAGTAGTCCTGCAGGGCGCCGATGGTGATGACCACGGGCATGCCCTCGGACAGGGCGCCGACCTCGGTCTCGTCGATCTGGCCGTCGAAGATCAGGTCGTTCATATCGGCCACGGTGGCCACGGTCGTACCGTCGTTCATCGTGTTGGCCTGGATCACGGAGTTGCCCACCTTCACGGGAATGTCGAGGATCAGGCCGGTCACGGTGGAGCGCACCAGCGTGGAGCTCGACTTGGCGTTGGCCTTCGACACGCCGTCGCGGATCACTTCCAGGGCGTCCTGGGCGGCGGCCCGCTCTTCCTTGGCCTGGTTGTACTGCTGGAGCACTTTGTCGTATTCGTCGTCGCTCACCAGGTTCTTGTCGTGCAGGGCTTTCTCACGCTCCAGATTGGTCGCGGCCTGCTTGAGGTTGATGTCGGCCAGACGCACGCGGCTCTGGGCGGAGCTCAGCGAGTTCATGTCGGGAATGACCTTCAGCTTGGCGATCACCTCGTTCTGCTGCACCGGCTGGCCCGCCTCCTTGTAGAGTTCGGCGATGATGCCGTTGATCTGCGGCTTGATGTTCACCTCGTTGCGCGGCACGATCTTGCCCGTGACCACGGCGCTCCGCTGGATGTCGGCACGCGCCACGGTGACCTCCTGATACTGCAGTTCCTTCGGTTTGGAATTCCAGAACAGGAAGATGAACGTCCCGAGAAAAACAATGGCGATCAGTGCGACCAGAATGTACTTGAAAATCCTTTTCATATTATTTGTTTATTATTTCTATTTCGTCATTCCCGGCCTGACCGGGAATCTCATTACTCATCCCGCATCGCGTCGACGGGTTTTACTTTCATTGCCCGCAGGGCGGGCGCCAGTCCGGCGAGGACACCCAACACGCTCAGCAGGAGCGCGGCCAGGACGGCCGTCCAGAACCCGATCTGGAACACGGCCTGGTGTTTGGCGAGCGCCTCCACGACATTGAGAATCAAGACCGAGAAGACGATGCCCGCACTGCCCGCGGCCAGGGTGAGCGTCACGCTCTCCCAGATGATCTGCGAGAGGATGTCGCGCGGCACGGCGCCGATGGCCCGGCGGATGCCGATCTCCACGGTACGCTCGCGCACCGTCACCATCATAATGTTGCTCACGCCCACCGCGCCGGCCAGCAGCGTGCCGATGCCCACCAGCCAGATCAGGAAGTTCACACCCCGGAACAGGTTGTCGACAATGCTGAAAATCTGTTCGGTATTGAGCAGCATCAGCGCCTGCTCGTCGGCAGGGTCGAAGGTGTGTTCCCGGGCCATAATGCCCCGGATCTTGGACTCCAGCCGGCTCATCTTCACCCCGCTTTTGCCGGTCATACAGATCAGGTCGACGCGATTGCCGCGATTGTAGAGCCGCGCGGCCAGCGAGTACGGGAGCAGGACCGCATCGGCCGAATTGCCGTTGATGCTGATATTGCTTGCCGACACGTCAACGCCGATTACCTGCAGGAACACCGAACCCACCTGGACGAATTCTCCGCACGGATTGCCGCCTTCGGGGAAAAGTTCTTCATAAATACGCTTACCCAGGACGCAGACCTTGCGGCATTGCTCCACATCGGTATCGCTGATGGTACGGCCGTACTTGATCTGGGGTGTTTCAACCTTATGATAGTCGCCGTCAACGCCTTTCACGTTGGGCGTAGCGGTCTTTCCCTTGTAATAGGCGGGCTGCGCCCAATTGCTCACGATCGGCGACACGCAGTCGAGCTCGGGCATCAGGAGTTCCAGGCGCTCCACGTCGCGCGTGGTCAGGTTCCAGTAGCGGCCCTCCTGCATTCCCTTGTAAGGCAGCGAAGTGTTCGACGAAATCATCACCATCGTGTTTGTGGCGAAGCCTTCGAACTCCTTCGACAGCATCTGCTTGAGGCCCTTGCCGCCACCCACCAGGAAGAGCAGCATAAACAGGCCCCAGAAGATGCCGAAGCCGGTGAGGATCGTCCGCCGCTTATTGCGGAAGAGCGAATCGCCGATCTCGCGCAGGGTGTCGAAGTCAAAACGGTGTCTCATCTTACTCGGCCCTCAACGCTTCAATGGGTTTGACTCTGGCGGCCTGACGGGCCGGGAAGATGCCGGCGATGGTGCCGGCTACAATCAGCACGACGGTGGCACCGATGGCAGTGCCGAGGCCGACGGTCGGGTTATCGAGCATCTTCATACTTTCGCCGAAGAGCTCCACTTTCGACTGCCCGACCGTCATATCCAGGATCTGGCAGGCGATCATTCCCAGCAGCATCCCGATGTAGCCGAAGAAGGCCGTGATCAGCACGCTTTCCGTGACGATCAGTTTCAGGATGTTGCCCGGCTTTGCGCCGATGGCCTTGCGGATGCCGAATTCGTGGGTCCGTTCCTTCACCGTGATCAGCATAATGTTGCTCACGCCCACGATGCCGCTCACCAGCGTGAACAGGCCGATGATCCAGAGCGCCGTGATCAGTAGCGAGCGGCCTTTCTGCATCTGGAGATGCTGGGTAAAGCGGTTCCAGAACCAGAAGGCGCCTCGGTCGTCGGGTGCCACGCGATGCGCCAGATTGAGCGCCGCGCGGACATCGTCTTCAAACGCCTTGGATTCGGCTTCCGTCTCGAGTCCGTGGAAAGAGAACGTGATCTCGTCGACCCGGTTGCCCAGGTTGAACAGGGATTTATAGGTGGCATACGGAATGTTGACAGCCCGGTCGTCGGTGTTCTCTTCGCAGTGCCGGACACCGACGATGACGAACGAAAGATTGCCGATCTTGATCCGCTTTCCGAGCAGTTTCTCGTAATCGGTACCACCCGCGAGGAAATTCTTGGCGTGAAGGTGCGTGATGACGACCACCTTCCGCTTTTCGGCCATATCCTTGTCGTTGATGAAGCGGCCCGCTTGCATCTTGATCCGGTTCATCTGAAGGTCGCCCGGCATCGAGCCTGTCATCGACACGTTGTTAAAGTAGCGGCGGCCATAGGTCATCGAGTAGCCGCTCCGGCTGGTCTCCGTGGAAACCAAGTCTACTTTATCGGAGAACTCCGAACTGCGGAGCAGGTCCAGGTCATTTTCCGTAAGCTGGATGCGGCGTCCCTGCTTGAGACCGTCATAGGGTTTGGTCGTCGCCTGGCCGATGACCAGCATCGTATTGGAGGCGAAATCGTCGCTGTCGTTCATAAATGCGTTGAGCAGACCGTTTCCGGCGCCCAGCAGCACGATCAGCATAAAGATGCCCCACGCCACGGCCAGGCCGGTCAGGCAGGTGCGCACCTTGTTGCGCCGGATGGACTCCCAGATTTCGATGAAGAGGTCGCGCATCGCTTTCTCCTTATTTCATAATGGTATCGGCGCCGAACACCGAACTGTGGTGCTGGCGGTTG
>JAEEGK010006473.1_pt1 | contig 28209 bp, 22 predicted proteins | sample 8958771 | NCBI WGS metagenome assembly JAEEGK01 (sample SAMN16246547, study PRJNA631951) | gut metagenome | biome: gut microbiome; feature: rumen; material: SC-attached | host: Bos | place: Iran: Karaj | collected 2018-10 | reverse complement strand
AAAGCGGATGCAAAGGTACGACTTTTTTCCGAATCGCCAAAACTTTTCCAAGAAAAATTTCAATTTAAATAGAAAAAATATTCGAGACTTGATTTGTGTCAAGTCCCGAAATACTATATACCTTATTATATATAATACGCGCGAAGGATTACTTACTCTCTTCTGGCGCCTGACCTATCAGTTCCATGAACTCATCCAGTTTCGGAGTGATGATAATCTGGGTACGACGGTTACGCTGCTTGCCAGCCTCAGTATTGTTAGACTGCAGAGGATTGTACTCGCCACGTCCACCAGCCGTCAAACGCTTAGGATCTACGCCATAGTCATTCTGCAGAGCCTGAACGACACTTGATGCACGCAAGCAAGAGAGGTCCCAGTTGTTGCGGATATTCTCACGTGAGATGGGCACATTATCCGTATTACCCTCGATGAGCACATCATAATCCTTATAGTCCTTGATAATCTTGGCAATCTTAGAGAGCGTCTCTGCTGCACGGTCGTTAATCTCATAAGAACCACTCTTGTAGAGCATATTATCAGCCAGCGAGATATAAACGACACCCTTCAACACCTGGACGTCAACCTCTTTGAGTTCTTCCTTAGACAACGAACGGGTCAGGTTGTTGGTCAGCACCATGTTGAGCGAGTCGCTCTTAGACTTCACCTCTACCAAATGACGGATATACTTGTTAGACTCGTTAATCTGGTCAACAAGTTTCTCAATACTGACATTATTCTGAGAAGCATTAGTCAAACTCTTGTCCAGCGAACGCTGCAAAGCCTTATAGGCTTTCTCCTGCTGTTTGAGCTGTTCCTCCAAGCTAGCCGCACGTGTAGTGGCAGCAGCCAACTTTTCCTTTGTATCAATATAATTAGCCTGCAATGACTTATTTTCTTGCTGACAAGCCTCAAGGTCTTTCTTTGAAGCACAACTGGTGAACATTACAACTGCCACCAGTGACATCATGAATACACTTTTCTTCATCTTCTTTGATTCTTTATTAATTTAACGGGTGCAAAGATACACAATAAAAGTGAAAAGTGAAAAGTGAAAAGTGAAAAATTTGGTTTTTTCCACACTTATTTGTACCTTTGCAGCCAAATTAAATATTCATTAAGATTTAAGGACATGATTCTCTTTTTCAAGACCCCACAGCAGAGCATTATTGCTACGCAAGTGGACCACCAACTCAATCAAGAAGAAGTAAAAGAACTTTGCTGGCTCTATGGTGAAGCTGAGCTGCTTGCCAACGAGACACTCGACGGTTTCTATGTCGGACCTCGCCGTGAAATGGTCACTCCTTGGTCGACGAATGCCGTTGAGATTACTCAGAATATGGGACTCAGCGGCATTTTGCGTATAGAAGAGTATTACCCTGTTTCTTCCAAGGATGCTGAGCACGACGAGATGCTGCAGCGCATGTACACTGGCCTGAACCAGGACATCTTCACCATCAACATCAAGCCAGAGCCCATCAAGTATGTGGATAATCTGGAGGAATATAACGAGCAGGAAGGTCTGGCTCTGAGCCCTGAGGAAATCGAGTACCTCCACGGACTGGAGAAGCAGAACGGTCGTCCATTGACAGACTCAGAGATTTTCGGTTTCGCACAGATCAACTCTGAACACTGCCGTCATAAGATCTTTGGTGGAACATTCATCATCGATGGCAAGGAGATGGAGTCAAGCCTCTTCGCCATGATTAAGAAGACAACACAGGAGAATCCTAACAAGATTCTTTCGGCTTATAAGGATAATGTAGCTTTTGCACAGGGTCCTGTGGTTGAGCAGTTCGCTCCAAAGGATCAGAGTACTAGCGACTACTTCCAGATTAAGGATATCGAGAGCGTGATCTCGCTGAAGGCAGAGACACACAACTTCCCCACAACCGTAGAGCCATTCAATGGCGCTGCTACTGGTACTGGTGGTGAAATCCGCGACCGTATGGGTGGTGGTGTAGGCTCATGGCCTATCGCTGGTACAGCTGTTTATATGACCGCTTATCCCCGTCTGCATGATGATGAAGGTGCTGCACGTGACTGGGAGGACATCCTACCTGTTCGTCAGTGGCTGTACCAGACACCTCAGCAAATTCTGACCAAGGCCTCTAATGGTGCTTCCGACTTCGGTAACAAGTTCGGTCAACCGCTGATTTGCGGTTCTGTGCTGACTTTCGAGCACCAGGAAGGTCAGGAGAAATACGCTTACGATAAGGTCATCATGCTGGCAGGCGGTGTTGGTTATGGTACCAAGCGCGACTGTCTGAAGAAGGAGCCACAGCCAGGCAACAAGGTGGTAGTCGTTGGTGGTGACAACTATCGCATCGGTCTTGGTGGTGGTTCAGTATCATCAGTTGATACTGGTCGATACAGCAATGGTATCGAGCTGAACGCCGTACAGCGTGCTAACCCTGAGATGCAGAAGCGTGCATACAACCTGGTACGTGCCCTCTGCGAGGAGGACGTAAACCCCGTTGTTTCTATTCACGACCATGGTTCAGCTGGTCACTTGAACTGTTTGTCAGAGCTCGTTGAGGAGTGTGGTGGTGAGATTGATATGACCAAGCTTCCTATCGGTGACAAGACCCTTTCTTCGAAAGAGATTATTGCCAACGAGAGTCAGGAGCGTATGGGCTTGCTCATCGACGAGAAGCATATCGAGCATGTTAGAAAAATTGCTGAGCGTGAGCGTGCTCCACTGTATGTAGTAGGTGAGACCACTGGCGATGCCCACTTCTCGTTCAAGCAGGGCGACGGTGTGAAGCCATTCGATCTGGACGTTGCTCAGATGTTTGGTCACTCACCCAAGACCATCATGAAGGATAATACTGTAGAGCGCCACTATGCTGACGTAACCTACAGTCAGGATAAGATTGACGAATACCTGGACCGTGTGCTCCAGCTGGAGGCTGTGGCTTGTAAGGACTGGTTGACGAATAAGGTAGACCGTTCTGTGACAGGTAAGATTGCCCGTCAGCAGTGTCAGGGTGAGATTCAGTTGCCATTGAGCGACTGTGGTGTTGTAGCCCTCGACTATCGTGGCAAGAAGGGTATTGCCACAGCACTTGGTCATGCACCTCAGGCTGGTCTGGCTGATCCTGCTGCCGGTTCTGTACTCTCTGTAGCTGAGGCACTGACAAATATCGTCTGGGCTCCACTCGCTGAGGGTATGGATTCGCTGAGCTTGAGCGCTAACTGGATGTGGCCTTGCCGCTCTCAGGAGGGTGAGGATGCTCGCTTGTATGCTGGTGTGAAGGCTCTGAGCGATTTCTGCTGCGACCTGCACATCAACGTACCAACAGGTAAGGACTCGCTGTCACTTTCTCAGCAGTATCCCAACGGCGAGAAGATTATCTCTCCAGGAACAGTCATCGTATCTGCTGGTGGTGAGGTTTCTGACATTAAGAAGGTGGTTAGTCCTGTATTGGTTAACGACAAGAACGCATCTCTCTATCATATCGACTTCAGCTTCGATGAGCAGCGTCTTGGTGGTTCTGCCTTCGCCCAGAGTCTGGGTAAAGTAGGCGACGATGTTCCTACAGTTAAGAATGCCGAGTACTTTGCCGATGCCTTCATGGCTGTTCAGGAAATGATCAACCGTGGTTGGATTATGGCTGGTCACGACATCTCTGCTGGTGGTCTGATTACCACACTGCTCGAGATGTGTTTCGCTAACCAGAAGGGCGGTATGCATATTAACCTGCACGATATCTGCAAGGACGGTGATGTTGTTAAGGCTCTGTTCGCAGAGAACCCTGGTGTAGTCATCGAGGTGAGCGATGAGCATAAGGAGGAGTTCAAGGAGTTCATGGAGGATGCTGGTGTTGGCTATGCTAAGATTGGTTATCCTGTTGAGAATGCCCGCACCATCGTTGTGAAGGCTGGTGATGAGGATATGACCTTCGACATCGATGCACTCCGCGATACATGGTACAAGACTTCTTACCTGCTCGACCGCAAGCAGAGCTTCAATGGCAAGGCTAAGGAGCGCTTCGAGAACTATAAGAAACAGCCTATCGAGATGAAGTTCAATAAGGACTTCACTGGTAAGCTCGCTCAGTATGAACTTTCATGGCGTCGCGATAACATCGCGACAAACTCAACACCTAAGGCTGCCATCATCCGTGAGAAAGGAACTAATGGTGAGCGCGAGATGGCTTACTGCCTGTATCTGGCTGGTTTCGATGTGAAGGATGTGATGATGACCGACCTGATTTCTGGTCGCGAGACACTCGAGGACATCAACATGATTGTATTCTGCGGTGGTTTCTCTAACTCCGACGTACTTGGTTCTGCTAAGGGTTGGGCTGGTGCCTTCCTCTTTAATCCCAAGGCTAAGGAGGCACTCGACAAGTTCTATGCCCGCGAGGACACCCTGTCACTGGGTATCTGTAACGGTTGTCAGCTGATGGTGGAACTCGGTCTGACTGGTGCCAAGGGAGCTAAGATGCTGCACAACGACTCTCATAAGTTCGAGAGTGAGTTCATCTCGCTGAGCATTCCTCAGAACAACAGCGTGATGTTCGGTTCACTGAGTGGTAACAAGCTTGGCCTGTGGGTTGCCCACGGAGAAGGAAAATTCTCTCTGCCAGAAGCAGAGAGCACGTATAACGTGATTGCCAAGTACAACTACGCTGGCTATCCTGCTAATCCTAACGGTTCTGACTATAACGTGGCAGGTATCTGCTCACAGGATGGTCGTCATCTCTGCATGATGCCTCACCTGGAGCGTGCCGTATTCCCCTGGCAGAATGCCTGGTATCCAGCTAACCGTCGCAACGATGAGGTAACACCTTGGATTGAGGCCTTCGTCAATGCACGTAAATGGGTGGAGGAAAAATTGAAGAATTGAAAAACTGAAAAATTGAAGTGAGCAATATTTATTGGGATTCATTTAAGACCTTCTTTAAGATTGGCATATTCACCCTTGGTGGTGGATATGCCATGATACCTTTAATAGAGGAAGAGGTGGTGAACAAGAAGCAGTGGGTATCGAAGGACGAGATGCTCGACCTGATAGCCATTGCCCAGAGTTGTCCAGGTGTGTTTGCTATCAACATCGCCATCTTCATCGGCTATAAATTAAGAAAGGTGCGCGGAGCCCTTGCCACCACGCTGGGCACTGCCCTACCCTCGTTTCTTATCATCCTGCTGATAGCCATATTCTTCCACCAGTTCGAGGACAACAAGATTGTCGCTGCCATGTTCAAGGGCATCCGCCCTGCTGTAGTGGCATTGATTGCTGTTCCCACCTTCAATCTGGCCAAGCGTGCAGAACTGAACAAATGGACACTCTGGATCCCCATTGTTTCAGCACTGGCCATCTGGCTGTTGGGCGTATCGCCCATCTGGGTGATTGTTGCTGCTGGCGTTGGAGGATATCTTTATGGGACTTATGGGGCTAATAAGACTAATAGGAGGGATGCCGTATGATTTTCGTATATCTTTTCCTTACCTTCTTTGAGATTGGCCTGTTTGGCTTTGGTGGTGGTTATGGTATGCTGTCACTGATACAGAATGAGACCGTAGAGCACTGGCACTGGCTGACCTCTTCACAGTTTACCGACATCGTTGCCATCAGTCAGATGACCCCAGGTCCTATTGGCATCAATTCTGCGACCTATTGTGGCTATACTTCCGTCGTCAACGCTGGCTACTCTGCGCCCATGGGTATCTTAGGCTCTGCTGTAGCCACCTTTGCGCTGGTGTTGCCCTCTCTGATTCTGATGATTCTTATCAGCAAGATGTTCATGAAGTTCATGCACCATTATGCAGTAGAGAGTGTCTTCCAAGGACTGCGCCCTGCCGTTGTTGGTCTGCTGGCTGCTGCCACCTTATTATTATGTACCCCCGACAACTTCTCGACACCTACCGAGAACTGGTGGCAGTTCATGATTAGCTGTCTGCTCTTCATTGCAGCGTTTATCGGTGTGATGTTCATCAAAATCAATCCCATCCGCATGATTGTCTATTGTGCTATAGCGGGACTGATACTACTCTATTAAGCACATAAAAAAAATGAGGATGTGTCATTTGGCACATCCTCATTATATTAATACACTTCGTTTTAGAAAATGTAAGCGATACCCATCTGGAAGACAGGACCGTCGAACTTCATGTCAACATCAACAGAGTATGTCTGGCCCATAAAAGTTTCGCTATATGTCTTTGTCTTCTTGTTGCGTTGATACTTAATGTCAAAATTGAGCTTCAGATTCTCCTGAAGATAGTATTCAGCACCAGCACCAATATTGAAACCGAAGATAGATTCCTTCTCATCCCAAGCATCACCATGCAGCATGGCCAGGTTTACACCAGCGAGAGGATAAATCTTAATGTCTTCAGTAACGGGGAACAGATACTGGAAGTTCAGGTCGAAATCCATGACACCAGCCTTATCCTTCGGGAACCAGTAGTTGTAAGCAACCTCACCACGGATATTCTCCACGAACTCATACTGGAACTTGGCACCAATGCCGAAGGGGCTGTAACCATCGCCATAACTAGCGTAACCCAAGTTAGCACCAACTGCCATCTTACCTGCCTGTGCAAATGCGCCGATACTCATCAGCATCATTGCTGCAATCATCATTAATTTCTTCATAGTTTTTTTGTTTTAATGAATAATAAAAATAGTTTAGACGCTGCAAATATAAAGAATTATTTTTAATCCGCAATGTTTTTTACAAAAAAAATCGCCTTTGGGGGCGATTTTCTATTATTTTTGTCTTTTTCCTAGGTTTATTTGTGCTTCCAGTAGTATTCTAAGCCACGTTTTACATTTTCCTTGACAGCATCGGAAGTGAACGTAGCACCCGTGACACCATCCACCTCAACAGTCGATTTCTTGGAAATTTTCTTGCCTTCGTAGAGGGGAACCATTTGCTTCTTCACACGAGCATTATATTTAGGTGTCTCCTGATTTTTCAGCATCACCACCTTAACAATCTTGTTCTTTTTGATATAGATCTCCACGGGGGTTGACTCGATATAACCCTTCACGTCGGCAGCCAACGTCGTGGTGTTGACCACATAAGTTCCGTCCTTTTCCTTACGCATCACATCGTCAGCGTAAACCTGTATGAATGCTGTCATCAGCAGCATGCTCAATAATAACTTCTTCATAATCAATCGAATTAATTTCGGCTGCAAAGGTATAAAATAAAAATCAATAATAGTTCATATGTTATGAATAATTTGCAATTTGTATCTTTTTTATTATATTAGCATAAAATATTTGGCTGTTTCATAGATAATGACTACTTTTGTGTATTGCTAACACTTAAAACGCTTATTATATGACTAAAAGAATGACTTTTGCCGCCTTGTTAGCGGTAGCCACTCTGGGGCTGAATGCCCAAAAACCGATGACCGCACCTAAGGGTGGCAAGGCCATCAGTGACGAATTAATCGGTATCTTCTTTGAGGACATCAACAACTGTGCTGATGGTGGTCTCTATGCTGAGCTCATCCAGAATGGTTCGTTCGAGTTCTCACCTGCCGAAAGAGACGGTTGGGGCCCTGGCACAGCCTGGAAGCAGGTTCGTCCAGGACACTCTCTGGGAACCCTGCAGGTTCGTATGGACAATCCCATCCATCCCAACAATCCCACCTACATGCGCCTGCACACCGAACGTGCCAAGGAGTTCTACGACTACAAAGGCTGGAAAGGTTTTGGTTTGGAGAATGCTGGCTATGATGGCATCACGGTAAAGGCTGGTGCGAAGTATGATTTCTCTGCCTTCTTCCGCAATGTTGACAAGACCAAGCAGGTCCGCGTTGTGCTGGCCGTTCCTCAGGGATGGGGAAAAGACCCCAAAGTGCTGGACGAGGCAACCATTACCGTTAGCGACAAGCAGTGGAAGAAGTATGGTGCCGTGCTCACCCCCACAGAAGACTGCAAGAATGCCATCCTGCAGCTGTTGGTGCTGAACGTTGGCGACCTGGATGTTGATATGGTATCGCTGATGCCCGAAGACACCTATAAGGGACATGGTCTGCGTCCTGACCTTGCTCAGGCTCTTGCCGACCTGCATCCGAAGTTCATGCGCTTCCCTGGTGGTTGCGTAGTACATGGTGGTGGTGATGGTTTCTGGGACACCTATCGTTGGAAGACTACCATTGGTCCTAAGGAGACCCGTCGTGGTCTGAAGAATACCTGGGGTTACCATCAGAGCATGGGGCTTGGTTACTATGAGTATTTCCAGTTCTGCGAAGACCTCGGCATGGAGCCTGTTCCCATTCTGCCCAGCGGTGTCAGCTGTCAGGGTACCAATGGTGGTTGGAACATGTGGCCTACACAGGCTCAGGATGTTGTTCCCATGAGCGAGATGGACGAGTGGGTAGCTGAGGCTATCGACCTCATTGAGTGGGCCAATGGCGACCCTGCAACCAACAAGTGGGCCAAGATGCGTGCTGACGCTGGTCACCCTGCACCCTTCAACCTGAAGTATCTGGGTATCGGTAACGAGGAGAAGATTTCTTCTGAGTTCATCGAGCGCTTCAAGTATATCTACGAGCGTGTCATGAAGGCTCATCCTGAGATTGTCATCGTAGGTACCGCTGGTCCTGGTTCACATCCTGGCAACCCCGACTATGAAGCTGGTTGGAAGCTGGCTGACGAGCTGGCTATGCCACTCCTTGACGAGCACTACTATGAACCACGCGATACTTTCCTGACCATTCGTCAGTATGACAACTATCCCCGTGACCGCAAGACCAAGGTTTATCTGGGTGAGTATGCTGCCAAGGACAAGAAGTTCATCGATGCTCTGGCTGAGGGTCTTTATCTGTTGCATGTTGAGCGCAATGCCGATGTTGTAGCTATGACCTCTTACGCTCCCCTCTTTGCTCGCAAGAACGGTACACAGTGGAATCCTGACATGATCTACTTCGACAACGAGCGTCCTTACCTGACCTGCAGCTACTATGTTCAGCAGCTCTTTGGTCAGTCAAGTGGTCAGTACTTCTATGGTGACTGCGTACAGTTTGAGGGTGACGAGGCTGGTGTTGTACAGCCCCAGAAGGGTGTGCGCTACGGACAGTCTGTTATTCTTAACGTGAAGACCCGCAAGCTCTATGTCAAGCTGGTGAATGCTACCGACAAGGAGAAAAAGGCAGGCATCAACCTGAGCCGTTTCTCACTGAAGAAGAACGCTGTCAAGACTGTGCTTGAGGGTAATGCCAACGACGAGAACAACTTCGACAAGCAGCCTATTGCTCCCAAGAAGGAGACCATCAAGGCAGAAAAGAAATTCGATATTGAACTGAAGCCTTACTCAATGGTTATGCTTGAGTACCAGCTCTAAGCAACTGTCGGACAACAAACCATGCATGCATCACTACGGTCTGAACGAGGCCATAGTGGTGCATCATTATTTTAAAACGTTCCTTCAAGGAGTCACGATGATGCTGAGTGGTGTCGCCACCCTCTTCGAAGTTGGCAAGGATGGCGTGGGTATTGACCAGCGCCAGACCTTGGTGGTCAGCCTCCTTCATCACACGAATGCACCAGTCAACATCTGCAGAATGGCGATACGCTAAGTTATAAGGATACTGCTTGGCAATATCCGTGCGGACATAGAATGCCTGATGACACACCAGCATGCCGTGCTTGAATGACTTCCACGACAGCGTCTCTGGTGGGCGATGGGTGCGCAGATGCAGGAAGTTGCCCTCAGCATCGGTAATGGCTGTGTCGCCATAAATCACTGCAGGTTCATGGTTCATGGTTATTGGTTCACGGTTATTGTTTATTGTCTTCGCCACCGTCTCAATGGTATCAGGAGCATAGAGCGTGTCGCCAGCATTCAGGAATACCAGGTAGTCGCCCGTTGCCTTCTGCAGTCCTTTGTTCATGGCGTCATACAGACCACGGTCTGGCTCTGACTGGATGACCACCTCGTGATGGCTCTCCTGCTGATAGCGCTTGGCAATGGCCAGCGTATCATCCTTCGAGGCACCATCGATGATCAGGTGCTCAATGTCCTGATAGGTCTGACAGGCCACACTGTCCAGCGTGCGCTGCAAGGTGCGCGCAGCATTAAAGGTTATAGTGATGATGGAGACTTTCATAAACTTCCAAATAACGGTTTGCTACACTCTGCTGTGAATAGTTGTGGGCCACCTTCTGCAGACAAGCCTTACGCACAGCCTCGTGGTCAGCCTCATAGAGTGTCCACCAGATGCCCTGTGCCAAGTCCTCACTATTGCGATAGTCAGCCACATAGCCATTCTGCTGGTGGTCTATCTCCTCAGGGATGCCACCTATTCTGAAGCCCACGCTGGGCACACCACACGCCATCGCTTCCATGATGGTGTTGGGCAGGTTCTCCGACAGCGAGGGTAGCACAAACACATCGGCAGCATTATAGATATCGACAATGCGCTGTTCATCATTGACATAGCCCAACGCACAAGTGCGGAAAGGCAACTGTCCCTCTATCTCCTCCGCATGACCACCAAGGATAGCCACGGTGATGTCGTCAGCAATTTCAGCATGTCGCTCTGCCAACAACTGACAGGCCTCCAGCAGATAGTCCATCCCTTTATTACGATTGGTCACACGCTGAGAGGCAAACAAGATGATGTGTCCCTCTGTGGGCAGACCTGCTCGCTGACGGGCCTGCTGCTGATCCTTGGGAGCATAGACGTGCGTGTCAATAGGATTCGGAATATTGACCACCCTTTGCCCCTTCAGCAACCCACTCTTCTGAGCCTCCCCAGCCAGCCACTGACTACATGCCACAAAGGTTATCTCGCGATCACTCAGCATCCTCTGCTTGCGCTTCCACACCTGTGTTGACAGGTCGTTGTCACTACCTCCACCAGGCAACAGTCGGCAATGGCCACACTGCGTCTCAAAGTTTCTGCAGTCCAGTGTCAAGTGGCAGATGGCAGTAGCGGGCCAGATGTCGTGCATGGTCCACACCACAGGTTTCCCAGTATCCAGTATCTTGCGAATAACCTTCAGCGACAGCATGCCCTGGTTAATCCAGTGCAGGTGGATGACGTCGGCCTCCTGAAACTCCGGCAACTGCGTAATGTCTGCACCACAGTTGGCAATATCCACCTCAAACAAGTGCTCACGCTTCAGGTGCAGCCTCAGCCACACCACCAGACGTTCCCACAGGAAGCACCACTGCATGCGCTTCTGGCCAGGCACTGCTGCCACAGTCAGACAGTCTGTCTCCTTGTCGCGCACCAGCATCTTCGCCTTCACACCATTGTTGTTCAGCGCCTCCATCAGCCTGCTGGCAGCCACTGCAGCGCCACCCGTCCTCTCACTTGTATTGACTATCAGTACTCGCATGGTGCAAAAGTACAAAATAATTACGAATTACTAATTACGATTTACGAATTATTTTGTACCTTTGTCGAAAATATGTATTGACATATATGAAGATTCACGCACCACTACTGCCACTGGCAGTATGTATGATAGTTGGGATAGCGACAAGCCAATGGATAAGCGATTGGCTTATGGCTTTGGCAATGCTGGTAATTGTCATCATTGCGACCTGCATGGTAGGGCGCTACCCTCGCCTGCAGACTGCTGGGATATTGATGGGTGCGCTCTTGCTCGGAATGACGTTAGGCAGCAGGCAAGGACAAATGCTCGATGTGGAATGGCCAGAGGGGAAACAACAGGTAAATCTGGTTGTCACAAGCGAGGTAAAGGTAAAAGAGAAAACAGTTGTTTTCGATGCGCTGACTGCTGATGGGCAGCATAAGCTGCGCTGCAGCATTCGGCGTGACCAGGATAGTGAACAGATACAGATAGGGCAAGGGTTAGAGGTTTACACTCGCATCAAGAAGATACACGAGTGGAAGTCTGGAAGATTCGACAATCGCCAATATATGCAATGTCACGGATTTACTGGCGAGCTGTACGCTAACAACAACCAGTGGCATGGGCAGTCAGTTAGTCTGAAGGAGCTATCAATGACCGACAGGCTGCGCCTGCGTTTCCTCACATGGCGCCACCAATTGCTGGAGCACTTCAGGCAACAACAGATGGACGAGGATGCCTATGGAGTAATCACCGCTATGACGCTGGGCGACAAGACCACACTGAGCAAAGAACTGAAGGACACCTATTCGCGAGTGGGAGCAGCACACATTCTGGCACTGAGCGGACTGCACCTCGTGATTATCTATGGGGTGATAACGCTGGTCATTGGCTGGCACCGCTACCACATGGCAACACAAGTGATAACGGTATTGGCAATATGGGCCTTCGCCCTGCTGACGGGACTGTCCACCAGCGTGGTGCGCTCAGCATTCATGATCAGCATCTATGCCCTGTTGTCGTTGGGTTACAGGGAGCGCATGTCTGTCAACACGCTGGCCTTTGTGGCTATCGCCTTGCTGGCAGTGAACCCGATGAGCATCTATGACCTGGGATTCCAACTGTCGTTCCTGGCAGTACTGGGTATCCTGCTCATTCATCCACTCATCAATAACCTGATAGCTGCCGACGTGCAGCAACAGCACCGTTGGCTGTCGTCGATATGGGGACTTGTTACTGTCTCCATTGCTGCACAGATAGCCACCGCACCCTTGGTGATGTATCAGTTCGGACGCTTCAGCACCTGGTTCCTGCTGAGCAACTTTATTGTTATACCGATGGCTTGGCTGTTGCTCAACGTAACATTGCTGAGCATTGTCCTCAGTTGGTGGTCGTGGGCACTGGAGGGCTTGATGACCATACTCGCATGGATGGCAACAACCCTGAACAACTGTCTTGAATGGGTAGCGCAACTACCCCTGAGCAGCATCGAGGGCATCAACCTCTCTGCTACCCAGCTATACCTTATATATATAATAATAGGTAGTATTTATGTTGCTGTCAGCCTAAGATTTCCAGCAACTCGGAGAAGTGGCTGATTTTCTGCAGTCGCTCATGAGGAAATTCCTCGCTCTTCTCCAATTCCCATACCACATGATAAGGGATGTGGACTGCCCATGCTCCAGCCTCCAGAGCTGGTGCGACATCGGAACGGAAAGAGTTACCAACCATCATGGTCTGTTCTGGAGCAACGCCAAGATTCTCGCAGAGCTGGCGATACTCCTTCTCCGTCTTGTTCGACACCGTTTCCATGTGTGAGAAGTACTGTTCCAAACCAGAGCGTTGCAGTTTTGACTCCTGATCCATCAACTCACCCTTGGTGAACACTACTAACCGGTAGTGGCGACGTTCAGCCAATTGGCGTAGTGTATCCTCAACCTCAGGCAGAGGAGTCGTGGGAAAGCGCAACAACTGCTGACCCAGCTCTATCAGTCGCATCACGATATCACCAGTCAGCTGTTCGTGGCTGACACGTACAGCGTTCTCAATGAGCGACAGCGTGAAAGCCTTGGTGCCATAACCCGTCAGCGACAGGTTCTTACGCTCTGTAGCAAACAGACCCTCACTGACCTCACGGGCTGTAGCCCACGGTTTGAGCAGTTCACAGCATTGCTGTTCCACCTCGTCAAACCATGTCTGACAATCCCATAGTGTGTCGTCAGCATCAAAGGCAACGACCTTGATATCTCGGTTATTCATTCTCAATTTTCAATTATCATTTAGCGAATGCGCTACTCTTCCCAATAAGCTAATGTACGTTTCTGCAGCACGGTAGTCTGCTGACTCTGACTGCCTTTCTCCCAATACGACAGCGACAGTGAGTTGGTGGTCCAGTTGCCCTCATCATCACGCGTTAGGTAGTTGTTGTGCATATTGATGGTCAACACACACTCCTCGCCCTGGAACACCTTCTGACTCTGCGAAGCCACCTCGTCACGCTCATTATAGGTATATTCATGAACATAACGGATACTAGCAGCCTTGTTGGTCAGGGTGCGACGTATCAAGCGGTAGCGACTGTCGTAAGTATAAACCACATCACTATGTCCCTCTTGCTCTGTCATCTGGGCACTCCGCAGATAGCCATAGCGGTCATAGTGGCGGGCTGTCAAGTCAGGCTGTTCCAACTGACCATCTTGCGAGAAACGCATAAACTGGTCTTCGCTGACAGCATTCTCTGTGACAATCTCCTGTACAGGGCCATGCAGTCCCATCGTTATGGCATCCTTATAGTAGGTGCCCATCGGCAGATAGAGCACACGGATATCGCGCGAACCACCATCATTGTCGACAACAGAGACCTTGACACTGACAAAGTCGTCCATATACACCCAGGCACCATCACGTTGCACAAAGTCGCCATGTTCCTGCTTCAACTTATAAAGGAAATACTGCAGGTTCTTCGTCAGCATCGCCTCTGTGCTATATGGACCCACAGAGACATAGGCCGACGTCAGCAACTTGCTGCTTGGAGCGATGCTCACCAACAGCTTAGCCCTGATGCCATAGAACTTGCCACGGAAATAATAGTCCTCCTCATCGTCCGATTGTCCCCACTCTGTCCACTCTGCCTGTTGCAGCTGCGTGCGCACACTGTCCAGCGGTCCCTCCAAAGGAACACCTTGCAACAGAATGCTGCGCATCTCCGTTTGTGCCCTGAGACCACAAACAGGCAGCAGTAGGAATAATATGGTGACAAAACGATTCATGGTTGCAAAGGTACGAAATAATTCATAATTCATAATGCATAATGCATAATAATTTCGTACCTTTGTGGCCAAAAACTAGAGAATTATGAAGATATTTGCAGTAGGTATGAATTATATCCAGCACAATAAAGAGCTGGATGGTGCGTTATATAAACCGGAGAAGCCCGTCATCTTCACCAAAGCAGACTCGGCACTGTTGAAGGACCACAAGCCCTTTTTCATCCCCGACTGGTCTGAACAGGTGGACTACGAGACGGAGCTGGTGGTACGTATCTGTCGGTTGGGCAAGAGCATTCCAGAACGCTTTGCCCACCGTTATTACGACGCTGTCACCGTAGGCATAGACTTCACTGCCCGTGACCTGCAACGAGAGGCCCGTGAGAAGGGACTGCCCTGGGAGATCTGCAAGGGTTTCGACGGCTCAGCAGTGATTGGCGAGTGGATTCCCAAGGAGAAATTCCTGGACGTGCAGGCGCTGCACTTCCATCTCGACATCAATGGAGAGACGGTGCAGGAAGGTTGTTCGAGCGATATGCTCTACAAGATTGACGAACTGGTGAGCTACATCTCCCAGTATTTCACGCTGAAGACGGGCGACCTGCTCTATACGGGCACTCCTGTGGGTGTAGGCCCCGTGAAGATTGACGACCATCTGGAAGGGTGGCTGGAAGACAGAAAAGTATTGGAATTTAATGCGCGCTAAGCGCTAGTGAACAGTGAATAGTGAATAGAGAACAGTGAAGAATGAAGAACTGTAAACACATATTATTAATGCGGTGGATAGTGCTAACGGTACTATTCACTGTTCACTATTCACTGTTCACTAGCCCTGCAAGGGCGCAACAGTATTTCAACCTGACCGCTGACGAGGTTAGGATTGATACTTTGTTACCGGCTTTCCACTATGCCCACCCTTTGGATGAGCACTATGGCGACTCCACCTATACGGTAGAGATTACCTATCCGGAATTCATCGACATGAGCGAAGCTGACATAGAGCGCTACCAGCAGCTGTCAGGTCGTCCATTGGGAGCACTGCCTGAGATAACCCAGTCACTGAGTGTATCGCGCAAGCAAGGTACCCTGCATATCGGCTTCGTGCCATTGGTCTATCGTGAAGGCAAGTACCAGAAGCTGGTGAGCTTTAAACTGGAGGTTAGAGGTGAGAAGTCAGAGGTGAGAGGAAAGAAGGCTGCAGCCAGAAATCAACGGGCTGAGGGTGAGCGCTATGCCTCGAAATCAGTCCTGGCCACAGGCACATGGGCAAAGATCAGCGTGCCGTCAACAGGCATCTATCAGTTAACAAGTGACCTTATTCGTCAAGCAGGCTTCTCAGATATTAATAAGGTGAAGGTCTATGGCTATGGTGGTGCTATGCAGCCAGAGCTGCTGACGGGCGACTACCTGACAGAGACTGATGACCTGCAGGAGGTACCCCTCTGCGAAGTCAATGGCAAACGACTGTTCTATGCCGTTGGTCCTGTCAGTTGGGGCAATGATCACCTACGCATCCGCAACCCCTACTCCAGCTATGGATGCTATTTCCTGACGGAAAGTGACAAGGCGCCGGAGACCATCAGCTGGGACGACTTCGTGGCTGCCCACTACCCTACTGCTGACGACTACTGTACACTCTATGAGGTCGACGACTATGCCTGGTTCAGTGGTGGTCGCAACCTCTACGACAACAATCTTCTATACTCTGACAAGAGTTACAAATATACCATTTCTGCTAAAGGCACCTCGACAACTGGTCAACTGACAGTAGCGCTGTCAGGAATTGGTACTGGCGGATATGTGAAAGTGACACTGAACGGTAAGGAACTAGGGTCTGTCAATATCCCGTCAATAGGCTCTTACGAGACGATGCGTACAGCACAAAAGACTTTCACTGTCGACAACCTACAGACTTCTAACGAGGTGACGCTGACCCCTGACAGCAAGGTGCCCAACGTAAGACTGGACTATATCTCAACCTACTCTGTGACACCTGCTGCTGCACCGGAGTCCTCTCAGGACTTCCCTGTACCAGCGTACGTCTACAACATCACCAACCAGAACCACCATGCCGACAAAGCCGTCGATATGGTAATTATCATCCCTACCAGTCAACAATTACTGGCTCAGGCAGAACGACTGAAGACACTCCACGAGGAGAAAGACAATCTGCGTGTACGTATTGTCCCTGCCGATGAATTGTTCAACGAGTTCTCCAGTGGAACGCCCGATGCCAATGCTTATCGTCGCTACCTAAAGATGCTCTATGACCGTGCAGAGACCGAAGAAGACATGCCTCGCTATCTGCTGTTGTTGGGCGACTGTGCTTGGGACAACCGCATGCTGTCATCACAGTGGAAGAACTACTCGCCCGACGATTTCCTGCTCTGCTATGAGAGTGAGAACTCGTATAGCCAGACTCACTGCTATGTCTCTGACGACTACTTTGGTCTCCTTGACGATGGTGAGGGTGGCAATTTGATTAGCAGCGACCAGTCGGACATCGCCATAGGACGCATCACTACCCGAAATAACAATGATGCTGCTATTGCCGTTGACAAGATTTACGACTATGTCAACAACCAACAAGCTGGCTCTTGGCAGAACCTGTTCTGCGTGATGGGCGATGACGGTAACAACAATGTCCACATGGCCGATGCAGACTCCGTAGCACGACTGGTAGAGAACCGCTATCCCAATTTCCTGGTGAAACGTATCATGTGGGATGCCTACAATCGTGTCAGCTCCTCGACAGGCAACAGCTATCCTGATGCCACACGACTCATCAAGCAACAGATGCAGCAGGGGGCACTGATCATGAATTATTCCGGACATGGTGGTCCTGCTGCCATCTCACACGAATATGTGCTGCGACTGAACGACTTTGCGGAACCCACCTCCCTACGTCTTCCCTTGTGGATGACGGCATCCTGCGACATCATGCCCTTCGATGGACAGGAAGATAACATCGGTGAGACGGCTCTCTTTAATAAGAAAGGTGGCGCTATTGCCTTCTACGGTACTACACGCACCGTCTATCAGCCCCAAAATCGTCTGATGAATCTGGCCTTCACCAACCGCGTGCTGAGCAAAGATGCTGAAGGGATGCCAATGCCTATTGGTGAGGCCGTCCGTCTGGCAAAGAACGAGCTCATCACCCCTGGTGTCATCCTAGGGTACGACAAAGAGGGTAATCCCATACGTGCCACCGACCAGAGCACCAACCGCCTGCAGTACTCATTGTTGGGCGACCCTGCCCTACGACTGGCCATGCCTACCCGTCATTTGGAGGTGACCGCCATCAACGACACCCCCTTGACAGAAGGTGTTCAGATAACGGTAAAAGCAGGATCAACTGCCAAGATTGAGGGACGCATCGTGGACGATGATGGCCAGACAGACACCTCGTTCAAAGGTACTATGACAGCCACTGTGCGTGACATCATTGAGAAGATTGTCTGTCGACTGAACAACACCACAAGTGATGGTGCTGAAGAACCCTTTACCTATTACGATCGTCCCAACACCATCTTCAACGGTAGCAATCAAGTAAAGGATGGCCTCTTCTCGTTTACATTTGCTGCTCCCAAGGATATCAGCTACTCCGACCAAAGCGCCCTCATCAACATCTATGCCATCAACGATGACAAGACCATCAAGGCCAGTGGACGTTCTGACAAGCTGGTACTCAACGGTAAGGCCGAACAAGGTGGCAGCGAGGCTGGTCCCAGCATCTACTGCTACCTGAACAGCGAGGCGTTCACCAATGGTGATGATGTCAACCAGACACCCTACTTTGTGGCCATGCTGAACGATGAAGATGGCATCAACGCCTCTGGCAGTGGTATCGGCCACGACCTGCAACTCATCATCGATGGACAGATGGCAACGACCTATAGTCTGAACGACTATTTCCAATACGATTTCGGCAGCTACACCACTGGACAGGTGGGATTCAGCATACCTACCCTATCCTACGGCCAGCACAAGTTGCTGTTCCGTGCTTGGGATGTGCTGAACAACTCGTCAACAGCCGAGCTGTCCTTTAATGTCGTGAAGGGACTGGAACCCCATCTCGTCAGCGTTGAGTGTTCACCCAATCCTGCCAAGACCAATACCACGTTCCGCATTGTCCACGACCGCACAGGCAGTGAGATGGATGTCAAGCTAGACATCTTCGACACCTCTGGTCGCCACCTGTGGACCTATAGCGAGAGCGGTGTACCTACCAATCAGGTCTATACCCTCGACTGGGATCTCGTCACCGATGGTGGTCGCCGCCTGAACACGGGACTCTATCTCTACCGTGTGAGCATCTGCTCCGACGACAGCAGCTATGCATCGAAAGCTCAGAAACTTATCATACTAAATAAATAAGGAATATGAATACAACAACAAAGATAATCGCATTTGTACTGGTCTCCATGATGGGACTGCCTATTTATGCGCAGGACACAAAGAGCCAGTTCAACCCCGTGGAGCATGCAGTCATATCGCAAACCATTGCCCCGGATGCCCGCTCTGCCGGTATGGGTGACGTGGGTGCTGCTACAGACCCTGACGTTAACTCACAGTACTGGAACCCTGCCAAGTATCCGTTCTGCATCAGCCGTGCAGGTATTGCACTGAACTACACCCCATGGCTGCGCCAGTTGGTCAACGACATCGACCTGGCCTATGTTGCCGGCTACTACCGTATTGGCGACTATGCTGCGATCAGTGGTTCTCTGCGCTACTTCTCGCTGGGTGAGGTGATGACATCCATGGACGAGAACGCCATGACGGTCAAACCCTACGAGATGTCCTTGGACGTTGGTGCCTCACTGATGTTGAGCGAGAAGTTCTCGCTAGGTGTTGCCCTGCGCTGGTTATACAGTGACCTGCGCTTTGACTACACGGAGGATGCCAGTCCGGCATCGGCTTTTGCTGCCGACCTTGCAGGCTACTATAACAACTATATTAATATCGGACAGCGCGAGTGTCAGCTGGGCTTGGGCTTCAACATCCAGAACGTGGGTTCAAAGATTAAGTTCTATGGTGACGACCGTTCACAATTCCTTCCTGCCAATCTGCGACTGGGTGCCTCGCTGATGATTCCCGTCGATGAGTACAACCGTTTCACGATTGCTGCTGATGCCAACAAACTGTTGGTGCCCACCGTTCCCAAGCAGAACGATGGCGAGTCCACAGAAGAGTATGAGCGCCGTGTGCTCGACGAGTATAGTGAGGTGAGCTCCATCAGTGGTATCTTCAGGAGTTTCAGCGATGCCCCTGGCGGTTTCAAGGAAGAACTACAGGAGATTCAGTGGAGCATTGGTGCCGAGTACATCTACCACGACCAGTTCTCGCTGCGTGCAGGATATCACCACGAGTCGGAGAACAAGGGTAACCGCAAGTACTTCACTGTGGGTGGTGGTTTCCGCATGAATGTCTTCTCGCTGGACGTCGGTTACGTCATCTCTACAGCAAAGTCGAACCCCCTCGACCAAACCCTTCGTTTCACCCTTGCCTTCGATATGGATGGCATCAAAGACTTGTTTAGAAAATGATTAGAGTAGGAATGGGATATGACGTCCATCAGTTAGTGAAAGGTCGCGACCTGTGGATGGGCGGAATAAAACTGGAACATGAAATGGGATTGCTGGGTCACAGCGATGCCGACGTACTGATACATGCTATCTGCGACGCTATCCTCGGTGCTGCCAACATGCGCGACATTGGCTACCACTTCCCTGACACGTCAGCAGAGACAGAGGGAATGGATAGTAAGATTATCCTGAAGAAAACCATCGAACTCATTGCCACCAAGGGCTACCACCTGGTAAACATTGATGCCACCATCTGTGCCGAGCGTCCAAAGATGAATCCACACATTCCTGAGATGCAGCAGTGTATGGCCCAGGTCATCAGTTGCGACCCTGACCAAATCAGCATCAAGGCCACCACCACTGAGAAGTTGGGCTTCACGGGTCGCCAGGAGGGTATCAGCGCCTATGCTGTGGCATTAATAGAAAAGTAAACACAAAAAAAATGCTGCTACTCATCAACGAGCGGCAGCATCCAAAAGCCTATGTTTAACTAAAAATCCTTTTCCTTGATAATCCAGTCTTTCGACTGGAGGCCTGTCCGCAGACAGGAATATTTTTTATTACTAACCTTTTCTAAATAAAAGAAAGTTATGACCGCCTCACGGTGCCCACTGTTGTTCACACATTTAAAACTTTCTTTTTACCAATAACTAAAAACCTAAAACTATAAATATTACTACTAACCTAAAACAATCTATTAACCAATTCCTTTGACTTCGCTTAGTCAAAGCCGGCGTTAACCGGTTGTCTTTGTTTGACGATGCAAAGGTACGAAGTTTTTTTCATTCCTGCAAGAGTTTTCACCAATAAAGTGTAATTTTTTAACTTATTATTGATTTACATCAAGTTTTTGTGTGCAAAAACAACACTTGTTAACAGTTCTGCCACATTTCGAGTGCAATCTTTATGGCTAAAACTATGGTTTCTCAATAATTATTCGTACCTTTGCAAACGACAATCATTCAAACATTAACTAACAAGAACATGAAAAAGCAACTATTCATCATGGCCCTGCTACTGGGCTGCATGCTGACAGTCAGCGCACAGATTTATCCACCCAAGGACCCCCCACAGCTGGAGTTTGCTCTGCAGTTGAAGGTGACCCTCGGCCAAGCCTTCTCCATTGAGAACACCCAGCACGGTCGCCGCACAGTAATTCCCATCACAGGAGGCACCTTCGAAGGACCTGGCATCAAGGGTACCATAATCAATGGCGGTGCAGACTATCAGTTGGCCAACGCACAAGGACGCACGGAACTAGAGGCTATCTACTGCATCAAGACCGACGATGGAGTCTATATCCACGTGCGCAATCGCGGCATCATTGCCGGCGGACAGGATGCTGACGGTAAGCCGACGTTCTATTTCAAGGCTGCCCCACAGTTCGAGGCTCCTGCCGACAGCAAGTACGGCTGGCTGAACAATGCACTGTTTGTCTGTGCCCCAGACTTCTCGCAGCAGTTCCAGGGCATCGTCCTCAATGTGTGGAAAGTGAAATAAGGTTTGATTACTCTTTCTTCACATACAGTGGCAGACTGAGTACAAAGCGGGAGCCCGGTCCTGCATAGTGTTGGTCATAAATCAAGAAGCCATGCAGACGCTTGGCAATCATCCTACTGAGGGGCAGGCCCAGACCGAGCCCCTCTTTAAATTCATCCAGTTTGACAAAGCGCTCGAAGATACGATTGGTGTCTCCAGCAGGGATGCCACAGCCCGTATCCTCAATGGCAATCTCCAACATCTCCGTATGGGTGCGTGCCTTCAGGGTCACGCTGCCCTCAACAGTGAATTTAAAGGCATTGTCCAGCAGGGCGTTGACAATACGCTTCAGCATTTCCTTGTTGGTGGTCATCATGAAGTTCGATGGCAACTGATTGTCAAAGGCCAGCTTGACTCCAGCCTTCTGGAAACCTTCATTCTCCTGCATGAGGTCTGACAACAAATCACTGATGTGGACATCATCCTCCAGCATGACACCACCGGTCGACTCGTTGAGCGACAGTTCCAGCATCTCGTCAATCAGATTGGTAATGGTGCGCGTACTGCCCAGCATCATAGTTGCTATATGACTACGCTCCTCGGCACCCGTTGTCAACTCCGGATTAGCCATGACCTGTGCAAAACCGGAAATGATATTCAGTGGCGTACGTATCTCATGACTCATATTTTTGATGAAGACGGTCTTCATCTTGTCCGACTCCAAAGCATGACTATAAGCCTTCTGCAACTGTTTCATGTGGCGCCGGCGACTACGGGTAATATAAGTCAGTGCAGCCACCAGCAGTCCTAGTAGTGCAATGATGATGGTCAGCGTGATGGTGCGTGTCTTGGCGGTTTGACGCTCCAAGTCGTAAACACTCAACTCGTTACGAAAATCCGTCATGCTATTGGTAAGGATGAGACTGTTGATAGAGTCATTCAGCTTCGACTCCTTGACAAGTTCGTCATAGGCTTCATGCCAGCAACCTGCATCTTTGTAAATAGCTGCAACTGTGGCATAGCTGTCCTCCCCCAACGATTCACGAGCCATCTTCACGGCCTCGTCAGTATGTCCTAAGAAGGCCTCGTGGTACACTTCCAGCGAGCGTCCGTGGACAGACGACAGTCCCTTAGCCTTGCCCTCCTTATAGGCCTTGTAGCCCTCTTCAAATTTTTCGTAGTTCTTCAGTCTGTAGTAGATGAGCGTACGACGCGTATCGATGTCAAAGACACGCTCAGGTGATGATTCCAGGGCAATCTCCCTGGCTTCATCGAGCAGTTTCAGTGCCTCCTGCGGATTATCGTCCTCCTCCAGCACACCCACAATATTCATATAAATAGGTGGCATACTCTCGCGATAGCCCGCCTTCTCCATCATCTCGATGACCTGTCGGAAACTTTTCTTCGCCTCCTCCTCATTGCCGCAGTAGCGATAGATATGACCTAACATATTGTAGGCCATATACATCTCCTTGTCCAGTTTCTTTTCACGCAGTTCCTCCGACAACTTCCGGGCAGCCTTATAGGCCTCGAAAATCTTCTGCGTGTTCATCATGAAAACAATTTCGTTGCAGCGCTGGGTATAGTATCCATGCATGTCGTCCTTCTGGAGCAGATAATCCTCAAGTTTCTTGATATCACGGTTGAAACGCACCTCGTCAGCATTATTGAACGACTCGTTCATGGAGTCGCGCAACACTTGATAGATTGAGTCATGGTCATAGTCTACCTTGGCCTGACCAGAACCTATGCCAAGGAGCAGAAGCACAACAAAAAGTGTATATCTCATGTTCATCGGTTAATAGCGATTGTATATTTGAGTGCAAAAATACAAAATACTTTTCTATCAACCAAATTTTCGAACAAGAAATTAGCTATTCTTCAGCTGGTGGGCAACGCGCTGGGAAAAGAGCCTCGCTCCACGACCGTTCAGATGTGATTCGTCGTGGAACAGCTTTTCTCCTGTGTAATACTCAGGCACATGGAGCTCGTTGATGAGCTGTAAATGATGCTCTCGGCAGAATGCGCAGACCCACGCTTCCTGGTCGGCATCGTGCTCCCTACGGGGCGAGAGTACAAAGACCAGACGGACATCATGGTCGCGACAGAGCTGCACTACATGACGAAGGTGGCGCTCCTTGGCGGGTTCGGGTTGAAAACGGTGAACGACCACCGTATCTTTCATCGACATCTCGCCCTCCATCTCTGCAAAGCCGTGGGAGTGATTGGGTTCATTGAATGCGTGGCGCAGCAACAGGTCCAGCGTGCCGTTATAACGATAGAGGGCACTCTGCAATTTCAGGCGCTGCTGCCAGTCGGTTTCATTGTCGTAGTAGCTGGTGACAGGCTGGTTTACACCATAAAAAGGACGTACTCGTGGCAGTCGTCCCTCACCTGAGTCAAGTTGTCCGTACACGTCGATGACCACACAACGAGGTGTGCAGCGTTCGAGGTAGGACTGTAGCACGAGGTCGGAGTACTCGGCTTTCATGCCACCCACCCCTGTGTTCTCTACCGTCATTTGCAGGCTGTCGGCAAGAATCTGCGAATTATAGTGATATTTGGCGCAGGAGGCACCAAGGATGAGCACGTCGCTTTGTTTGTGCAACAGCGCCTGTTGGATGGAACCTATCTGCGAGAGTTTATCATCGAGTCCCCGGATGATGTGTCGCGAAACGAATCCCACACCTTGGTCTATCAGGAGCACCAAGGTGAGAACGGCCAGCGCCTTGAGGGGAAAGGAGAAACGGTGGAACATTGGTCAGAATTGGAAATAGATGAAAGAATTGCCTTCGAGCTGTCCTGCATAGATGATGAAGGATATCAGGAGGGCGATGGAAACAATGCGGACGATGACATTGGGCGAATGCATGAAGTGAATATCGCGACGATACTCAGCAGCCCATTCGCGCAGGAACATCAGACAGATTGCGGGTAAGGCATAGATGACGAGGCTGGAGAATTCCTCGGAATAGAGAGGTCCGAAGCCCTGTCCCAGACGTGCGAGAGTTCCGAGGAAGTCGCTGACAGACGCTGCCTGGAAAAGCACTGACCCAAAGGTAAAACAGAGGAACGTAAGCAGGCGGCGGCTCCAGGCATAGAGCTCATTATCTTTCAGGTGGTGGGCTTTTTCGAAACGTTTGCGACGCTTGTCGAGTCCCGTGACAATGCAGAGCAACAGACCATGATAGGCCCCGAACCAGAAGTAGGTCCAGTTGGCTCCGTGCCAAACACCGATAGCGATGAGGTTCAACATCGTGGCAGCATACAGTCCTCTGACGCCCCAGTCACGAAATGCAACATTCAGCGGCATGAAGACATAATCCGTAATCCACGTGGTTAGCGACATGTGCCAGCGGCGCCAGTATTCTGCCACATTCTTAGCAAAGAACGGACGCTGGAAGTTCTCTGTCACGCGCAGTCCCATGATACGCGCCACACCTATCGCCATCTCAGAAAATCCACAGAAATCGGTGTAGAGCTGTATGAGATACAGGGGTGCCGCCACCAGGATGGTCGTGGCATTGTGGTGGGCATAGTTGCTGAAGACCACTGTCGTCCAGGGAGCAATGACATCAGCAATGCACGTCTTCAGGAACAATCCCCAAAGCACGCGTTTCAATCCCTCACTGACATCACTCTCGTTATAACGTCTCCGCTGTTGCAGCTGTGGCAGAAAGTTGGCAGCACGGTCGATGGGGCCTGAGAGAATGGTGGGGAAGAAGGCGATGAAGAGCGCGAACTCTATGGCATCGTGTGTAGCAGCAACCGTCTGGCGGTGAACCTCTATAACATAGCCCATCAGTTTAAAAGTGAAGAAACTGATGCCTATTGGCATAACAATATACAGGGTGCGCTCGCCACAAGGAACGCCCAACGAGGCGAACAGTGCCGTAAACTCCTTGATGAAGAAGCCGAAGTACTTGAAATAGAAGAGAACACCAAGGCCAAGAACCACTCCGAGGGTGGTCAGCAACGAGGCTCGTCGCGGGTTGCTCTCGTTGTTTTGCGAGATGACTAAACCAAGGCCATAAAACACCGCTGTCACTCCCACAAGCAGCGACAGAATCTTCCAATCGGCCCAGCCGTAGAAGACGTAGGAGGCCAGCAACAGCCACAGGTTCTGCCCTCGTTGTCCCCGAAAACAGAGGAAGTAGGGCACCACGACTGCAGTGAAAAACAGCCAAAAGTTGATAGAGTTAACAACCATGAATCTATATCAAGATGCTGCTAAAGTTTCTGGGCGATAGAGTCTACAAGTTCTCCGACGTTCTTCCACTTCATAATCTCCAGAGCGGTGAACTTGATACCAAAAGCTTTTTCAATAGCGACGACGAGTTGAACATGACTCAGCGAGTCCCATTCCTCTATGTCATCAGCCGTTGTGGAGTCTGTGAGTGCCACTTCGTCCAAGTCAAGCACATCAACGAAGACGTCGTTGAGCTTGTCATAAATGTCTGTTCTTTCCATATATTACAATTGTTCTATCTTCAATTACTAATTTTCAATTCAATAAAGCACTTCTTTTCCTGGTAACTATCCAGATCTAAGTAGTATTGCGCTGTTGAAGCATCAGGTAGGGGTGTGAATCCAAGGTCAGGATAATGTTTTTCTACCATTCCGTTCTTGGGCGTGGGCAAGTATTCGCCAAGGATGCGCCAATAGCCAGCCTCACGAGCCCGGGTGACAAGGGTGTTCAACACAAAATGCTCCACTCCTCGGCGCAGTACCCGACAACTCATCAGCCAAGTGTCGATGAAAAGTGTCTCGGCATCTAAGGGTTTCATGATGACGACAGCTATCAGGCCGTTGTCGCCGAAGCGGTCTTCAAGGGTGAAACTGAGGTCTATCACCTTGGGGTCAGCGGCCAGTGCGGCAATATCACCCTCTGTGTAACGAACTGTACGCAGGTTGAACTGGTTGCTGCGCTGTGTTAGCTGTGCCACGCGCGGTGTATTGAATTTCGTGAATCCGCTGACCATAGAACACATCTCCAACGAACGCAGGAATGCCTCCTCGTTGTCAAAGGTCTTGGCCAACTGTACGCGCTGCGCCTCAACCTGGTATTGCCGTGTGCGGTCCTTGTCGCCATCGCTGTAGGAGGCCGTCTCAAAGAGGTTCAAGCTGTAGAGGTATTCGAGGTAGAGCGCAGGGTCCTCCGGTAATTCCGGCACCGTGATTCCTGGGATATTCTCTCTGACGATAGCCCGCTCGAAGGGATTGTCATCGAGGAACACCATCGAGTCGAAGCCTATATTCAGTATATGCTGTATGGTACGGATATTATCGACCTTCGTCTCCCAATTGGCCTGGAATACTGCGATGTCCTCCAGCTTGAGTAGCATGTCAGGATGGTGCAGGAAGGGTTCCTTGGCTGTCGCTTCGTCGTTTTTCGAGGCCACACAGATGATGATGCCGCGCTGACGCAATTTGCGCACCCACTGCTGGAACTCGCTGAAAGCCTTTCCTATTCCCAGTCCATGTCCGAGCTGAATGCCCTCAATGCCGTCGTCACCGATGACGCCTCCCCAGAGAGTATTGTCCAAATCGAGAATCAAGCACTTGTGAAACTGTCCGCGCACGGCAGCGATGATGTCTACGATGCGAGCGGCCACATAGGGCAGCGCATCCAGACTGAGCACCATCTCCGTACTCATATATATATTGGGAGCAAACAGCCAGTCGCGACCGCACTTGTTCTGCAAGGCAGCGAGGTCGCAGAGGAAGAGATTCTGGTACTGACGGGACAGCTGCATGAGGCCGTAGTTCAGGCTCCTCACCTGCCACGTCAGCGAGGTCATCACCTGGTTGGCATAGCTACCGAAGACCGTATCCTCTATTTCCGGGTAGTTGAGACAGATGATGCGCTTGGCGGCAAAGGCAGCATCTTGACACAGCGCTTCAACGAATGCCAGCCGCTCATCGGCCAAATGTTCCTGCCCTTCGCTGTTCTGCAGACTGTGTCGCTCTGCCAGTTTGTGGGTGGATTGGAAGAGGATGATGAAGTCGGCATCGAAGACACGCAGCTCGCTCGTAGGGTCCAGGAACTGACGCTCCACTTGGTTGTACTCAGCCTCGAAGAGGTCAAAGCGAAAACCGTGCAGGCAGCCCGTAGCTCGTAGAGCGGTAGCCAGAAACTGGGTTGCTGTATCGCCCACGAGGGCCACCTTCAGTGGTGCCAGCCCTTCGGTGCCTTCCTTCTGTGCCTGTTTGAGTATCTTCTTGAGTTCTTGAAAAGTCTGCATACGGTTATGGATTATGAAGCGTATACCTTGTGTTCATCAGATAATGGTGATTCTGTAAATCGGCTGCAAAATTACAAAATACTTTTTGATCAACCAAATATTCGCACAAGAAATGTCCCTCTCATGTCTTTGTGAATCTCGCAATTTGAGATAACATCTTTTTCTTTTCCGTATCTTCACAAAAGCGCAACAAATAGTTAAATAAATATAAAAGTTCGATTCAACAAGACACAGACCACTTGTTTTTCATAGAAAAGCAGTACCTTTGCAGTCCGATTATGGGGGAGAGACTTAGAATCCCCGTGGATTAGTGCGGAATAGTGGTGTCTTTGGCCGGGCGC
>JAEEGK010006472.1_pt1 | contig 28210 bp, 19 predicted proteins | sample 8958771 | NCBI WGS metagenome assembly JAEEGK01 (sample SAMN16246547, study PRJNA631951) | gut metagenome | biome: gut microbiome; feature: rumen; material: SC-attached | host: Bos | place: Iran: Karaj | collected 2018-10 | reverse complement strand
TAAATTCTTCTTTATAATATTTAATTATTTTATTCTCATCATTAAATAGTTTTTTTCTTCTATAATTTCTAATTCCTTCAATAAAAATTAAAAAAATAGAATTAGTTAAACCACTTTTAAAAGAATAATTTAAACCATATTTATAATTCATAATAAATCCAGTAGAAAAACCAGCAAAAGCTTTATTTAGCATATCATTTTTTTTTCTAAATTTATATATTCCATTATATGATAAAGAATAAATCAAAGAACATAATAAAAAATTTTTTCCTATTTTTTTTGTTTTATCTTTTATATATTTTAATGAACTTTTTTTTCTATCAATTTTTGGAATCACATAAACTCGTTTTATTATATAATATATATTTCCTATTGAATAATCTGTTAAAATATTTTCATTTATGTTATATGTTAAAATTCTTGGAAACGATATTAGGCAATTCATTTTTTTAAAAAATTGATTTTTTTATTATTGAAATTTATATATATAATTATACAAAAGTTATTTTTAATTTTTGAATTTTTAATGTATTTTTTGGTTTTATTTATTTAATTGATTAATTCAATTGGATTATTTTTAGGAAGATATTCATATTGTTCATCAAGTTCATTTGCTCTTATTTTTCTAAAAGATTTAATATATTTATAAAAATAAAATACTAAAGATATAATAATAAGAATTAATATTATAATGAAAATAACAAGAAATAACATAATAAAAGAAAATCCTTTTTTCATTTTTGTATAAAAAGAAATTATTTTATTATCTTGATCAAAAATTAAAATATGCTTTTAAAAAAAGGTTGACCAAAGATCCAATTTTGTGTCTCATCAATTTTATCATTTTGATATTTAAATCCAACTAAAAAATAAATTTCATTGTCAAAAAGTTCAAATAGTTCATTTTGAGTCAATTCATAATTAAAATGATTAAAAACAAAAATAATATTTTTAAATTTATTTAAATTAATAGATTTATCACAATAAAAAAATAAAAATTCACTTCTTGAGTCAAAAATAGTACTTTCAATAATTTTTTTTTTACATTTATTATTAATTAAATATTCATTAAAAAAATCAAATATAATATTATCATAATAAATTTTAGTCCCAATAATAGAATTAATTGAAGGTTCAAAAAAACAATTTTTAAAAGTGGTTAAACTTTTATTATCATAAATAATATTTTCACTTTTAATCATCCATTTAATATGATAATTATCATTATTTACTGAAATTTTTTTTAAATCATTAATATCAAAATTAGTTATATTCATTTGGATAAGCTCCAATAATTAAATAATAATTATTTATTTCATTAAAATAAAAAGAAAAACCAAATGAATTAATATCATTATTTTCTTTTAATTGTTTTATAAAATTTATATCTTCTAAATTTTGACCTAAAGGTAAATGAATATCTAAACCTAAAGTTCCAGAAATATTTTTTCTTAAAGAAGTAGCAAGGATAAATTTAATTTTTTTATTTAAATTTTTTTTTTCATTTATATAAAAATTATCTATTGATTCAATTCCATATGAAAATTCTTGTTCTGGAGAATAATAATTTATTTTATTTGATATTTTTTCATATGAAGAAGAATTTTTTTCATTATATTTAATTATATCTTTTGGCACTTTTATTGAAGAACTTGAAATAAAAATTGCATATTTATTTAATTCAATATTAATTGGAATTTTTTGAATTGGATTTCCTATTGAAATATTAAATGTTAATTCACTATTTAGTAAATTATTTATATAATTATTTTTTGTTAGTTTTTCTTTATATGTTCTTTTAAATGGAATTTTTATGTAGTTTTGACTATATATTTTTTTGGATATTAATATTATTAATGGGAATAAATCATTTTATTTAAATAATTTATATTGATGTAATTATATTATATTGATTAAATCGTTTATTATTATTATTTTATTTTATTTTAATTTTTTTTTATTTCTGTTTAATGAAAAATTTGACAAAAAATTTTTCAAAGAAAAATTGAAAAAAACATTATTAAAAACGCAAAAAAAATCTTAATACTAATAAAAAAATGGAAAATAAAAATAAATTCACAAAAGATCTCCTTTCACATGCTTTTACTTTTTCCTTTAAAAATTTACTTTGAAATAAAAATCAGGAAAAAATTAAGGAATTGTGTATCTCTAAGTTTTTATCAGAAAATTCAAACGGAAAAAAAATAAAATATAACAGGAAAAATTTATTAAAAAATCATTGACTGGACACCGGATTGTGTAATTATAATTTTTTTTTTAATTGGAAAAATATTTATTTTTTTTTAATTTTTTTGTTTTTCTAAGTCAATAAATATATTCTAATCATTTTTATATTAATTATTTTAAAAAATAAACAAATATTTTGTTTCAAACAAATAAATTAATAAACATAATGAATATATTATTGTATTTTAGAACTAGTATTATTTATACAATAATAAAATAATTATTTTTTAAATTTTTTTAATATTTTAATTTTTAATTATTTACTTTATTTTATTTTATTTAATTTATTTGAATTTTAATTGAATTGATGTGAACTTTTATTTGTATCACTAAATCTTTTAACAGAATTAAAAATCCTTTTCAAAATACAATGTTCCGTGGAAAAATGTTTATTTTGAATAATTCCATAATGACATCCACATTCACAATCTTCTTTTGCAACCATATAAGCAATCATAAAAGCCATTTTAATATTCATAAATTGAAAAGTACTTTTAGCCACATTATTTTGTTTATTTAAAGGATCAATAATAATTAATTCATGACTATTATTTATAAAAGGATAAGAAGTTTCTTTTTCATTATTTTCATCTTTAATGGGATAAACTGGATAAGTAATAATAATAAATTTATTAAAATCAAAGAAAATTCCATAATGACCTAAAACATTTAAAAAAGTTTCTCCTAAAATTATTGGTGAATTTGAATTATATTTTTGACTATCAATTTTACTTTGAATAAAAGAAACAACCATTAAAACTAAACCATAAGAACTTAAGCCTCCAGTATAAGGATTATTTAAATTTCCATTATTTAATAAAGTTTTCAAAGCCAAAATAATAGGTTTTAAAACAGAATAAGTATTTAAATAACTTTTAATTAATTCTACAGTTTTTAAACCAAAATGATTATCATCTTGAACAGAAATATCAATATGGAAATTATATTTATCATTAGAAACTAATTTAATAATTGGAACATTAGTATTTTCAATAAATTTATAAGATTTAACCCAATTTTTAGTGATTAATTTGACAAACAATTTATTTAAAAAAAATTCTTCTTGATAACCAGGAGTAAAAGAAATAACAGTATCCATATCAGACCAAGGAAGACATAAACCAGTACAATAAGACCCATATAAATTTACTTTATAATGTGGATTTATTTCATTTACTGTATTTTGTAATTCTTTTAATAAATCTTGAATTATTGGTTTTTTATGTGATATTATTTCTTCTATATATTCTTGATAGTCTGTTAAATCTTTTTGAAGACTTTTTATTATATACATTTCTTGATAGGTTACATTATTAAATTTTAAATTTAAAAATTCATTTTCCATTTCACGCTTTTTTTCTGGGTTTTCTAAATATAAATTTATATCATTTATTGTTGATTCTAATTCTTTTATTTTATTCTTTTGATTTTCTATTTTTATCTTTTCTTTTGATATTTCATTTTCTGTTTGAATTATATTTTGCTCAAGATCATTTTTTTGCTTTGATTGATTATTTAATAAAAATTCATAATTTTCTATTATTGATGTTTTTTCTTCTATTAATTTAGTTGTTTCAATAATTTTTTCTGATATTTCATTTAAATCTTGATTTAAATCTACATTTAAGTAATTTTCTTCTTCACTTGATATTGATAAGTATGATGGAAAATTTTGGTTTTTTAATTCTAAAGGAATTATTAATGAATCTTTTTTATTGTTTCTATTTATTGAATTTAATGCATTTTTTGTTTGTTCTATTGTGTTCATTATTTAGGAATTTTTATTTGTTTTTTATTTTATTTTAAAATTTTTTTGTTTTATTTTTAAAGAATTTTTTTTGGGGAAATATTATTTAATTTTTTATTTTTTAATTTAATTTTCATTTATTTTATTTTTAAATGAATAATGGAAGAGTTAAAGATTTTTTAGATTTTTTAATTTATATTGGTTTAGTTTCTAATAAGACATTAAATATATTTAATAAAAATTATAATCAAATAACTCAAAATCCAAATTTAACAGAAAAAAAGCAAAATAAAAAAGAAAATTTATATCAAACTTTAACTAAAGTATTAAATAATTATTTTACATCTCTTTCGAATTTAGAAATAAAATTAATATCAGAAAATATAACAAATAAATATAAAGATAATAAATTAAAAATAATAAAAACATTACTTAAAAATATATTTTTAAACAAAGTTCAAAAAATAAAATATTTATATTTAGAAAAATGGGTGAATCAAATAAACAAAATAAAAAATGAAGAATTTAAATTAATTTTAACAAAAGAAACAATTAAAACAGAACAAAATGTAAAAGCAGAAGAAGAAAAACATTTATCTCGTTTTGAAAAAATTCAAAATGATTTAATTAATAGACAAAATAAACATTTAGAAAAATTTAAAAAAAATAAAATGGAACAAATGATTAAAAATGAAAAAAAAAATAATGAATTGTGTCCTTTTTCTCCAACAATTTATACAAAAAATTCAAAAACACATATTTCAGAAAGAAATCCTTATAAAAGATTATATGATGATGTTATAAAAAGACAAAATAAAATGTTACAAAAAGAAAAAGAAGAAAATGAAAAAATAAAACAAAATTCTTTGTGGAAAAGTAAAAATAAATTTTATAGTAAAAGTAAAAATAATTTAGAACAAACTATTAATAAATTATATAATGATCATAAAAATTATCAAAGTAAAAAAAGATTAATGAGAAATAATTTTGATAAAGAAAATGGATTTACTTTTCATCCTGATATTTCTTTAAATTCAAAATATAGTTTTTCAATGAAAGATTTTAGGAATAAAAGTCAAGAAAAAAAAAATTATATTTCTTTATGGAAAGAAACTAAATAAAATTTATTTTTTTATTTATTTTTATATTTTATTCATTTTTATATTATTTCTCTTTTTCAATTTTTTATAATTTTTAAATTAAATAAAGTTGTATATAAAATAATGTTTTGAATTATCATAAGTTTTTCAATATAAATTAAGATACTAAATGAAAAAGTGATTATAAATATATGTAAAAATTTTAAAAAAAATAATTAATCATAAATTTATTTAATTAAAAACATAAAGTTAATAAACTATATACTATAAAACAAACATAATTTAAATATTAAAAAAAAAATGAATTCAAATTTTGGAAATCAAAACCAAACTTCATTTTTACAAAAAATAGAAGAAAACACAAAAGAAATAGAAGAAGAAATAGAAAAATTATATGAAGAAGAATATAATGAAAATTTTGAATATATTCTTTTGAAAAAAGATTCTGATTTTATGAAATTAATAAGAGAAAATGTGAAAATCACATTAGTAGATAAATATAAAAGTGAATGTTTAGAAAATGAATTGTTATTAAAAATATTAAAAGAAAAAGAAAAAAATTTATATTCAAACAATTATTTAATTGATAAAGAAAAAATAAATGAAAGTTTATTGAAAATAAATAAAGAAGAAAATAATCAAAAATTTTCATTTTTAAAACATTGTAAATATCAATCAAATAATCCAATTCATTATTGCAATGAAAGTAATAATTTTATGATAATAATAAATTCAGAAAAAAAAATAGATTTAATAATATGTTTAAATTGTTTAAAATCCTATAAATCATCATTTATAAAATTATATTGTGACTTTTGTCAAATTAATTATTATACAAAAATAATAACAAACGAAAATAATTCAAATGAAAATTTTTTACAACCTGCAACATGGGAAAAATATCATTGTCATTTAATAATAAATCAACAAATGATTTGTATAAATTGTAAAAAGGGAAATTTATTTTTAGATATTAAATCAAATAAATTAATATGTAAAAAATGTGATTTTAGAAGTGATCCTTATAATATTATTTGGACTTGTATTAAATGTGGTCAAGACTTTAATTCTTATGCAAAAATTTATAATCCTTATATTTATAAAAGTTTAAGTTTATGTATTAAAAAAGGTATTATTGAAAAAAAATTAGCTGTTCCTAAAAAATTTCCTTGTGGTCATTTTAATAAAAATTTATTCCATAAAAAAGATTGTGATGGTAGTATTTTTTTTACTTATTATAATGGAAGAAAAATGGTTCTTTGTTCTAAATGTAAATCTATTATTAAATATGAAAAATTTATTTTTATTTGTCCTCAATGTAATTTAAGATTTAGAGATGAAATTAATGAAGAAGATTTTTTGATTGAAAAAGAAAATGAAATGAAAAAAAAAGAAGAAGAAAAGAAATATGTTGAAGAATATTATAAAAAAATTTTCGAAAAAAATATTGATTTTAGTAATAAATCATTAGAAATTTCCACTAATCCAAATAGTAATACTAATTATTCTGATAATTTAATTAATAAAGATTCTTTTGAACAAATTAATAATAATAAATCAAAAACATTGAAAAGTGTTTCTCCGAATAAAAGTAAAGAAAATATTATTCAATTTGAATATAAATCTGTAAGTGAAAAAAAAAATAATTTAAATAATGAATTAAATAATGAATTAAATAATGATTTAAATAATGAATTAAATAATGATGATAATAACAATAATTTTTCTATTTCTAAAAATTTAAAATTTGAATTTGAAAAAGAAAAAATTATAAATTTTAATATCAAAGAGGAAAAAGAACAAAATGAAAATGAAAATGAAAACAATAAAATAATAAAAAAAAATAATTTACCGTTTTTCGAAATAAAAGATTATGAAATAATATCTCAAATATCAGAAAGTTTAAAAAGTAAAGTATTTTGTGTTAGGAAAATAGATGATAATAAATTTTTTACAATGAAAAAAAAATATATTCATTCAAAGGAAGATTTAGAAAATTATTTAAATTTATATGAATTACAATATAATTATTCAGATGATATATATATAACAAAAGTATTTGGGGTAAATTATAATGAAGAAGAAATAAGTATTTTAACAGAATGTGGAATAAACAGTTGGGCAAGTGAAATAACAACATATAAAAAGATGAAAAAATTTTATTCTGAAGAAGATTTAATTAATATTATATATCAAATTAGTTTAGCTTTGGAAAATTTACAAAAAAAAAATTTAGCTCATTTTTGTATTAATCCTTTTAATATTACAGTTTTTAAAAATAATATTTATAAAATTACTGATTTTGAACATGTTACTTGTTTAAATTCTAAAAATATTATTCAAAATGATAATAAATTTATTAGTCCTGATTTAAATTATTTATTTCATTCTAAAAAATTAAATGGAGGAATAAATTTAATTAAAAATGATGTTTATTCTTTAGGTTTATGTTGTTTATTTACAATGATAAAAAATAATAATATTGATATCTTAATAAGAGACTTTATTAATATTGATAAATTTTGTAAAAATGAAGAAATTATTCAAAAATATATAAATAATGTTATGAAAGTGAAGAAAGATAATAATTTTTATTCGAAAAAATTTATTCAATTAATTTGTAATATGATGAAAAATAATGAAGAAGAAAGATATGATTTTAATAATATAATTGATTATATTTGCAAAGAATATGAATTTGAATGCGAATAAATCATTAATTTAATATAACTATAATATTTAATAATATTTTTCATAGTATAAATTCCAATAAATTTAAAATATATATAAATTAAATTCATAATAAAATAAATATCTAATGTGTTTTTAAATTTTGAAATGTATTTAAATTGTATCCATAATTTAAAAATATAATTTAACTTATTTAAAATTTATATTTTTTGTTTTTGATAATTAAAAATTAATTTAAATGAATTATGAAAATAACTTTGAAGAAAATAAGAAAAATTCAAAAAAAAGAAAACTAAAAAAAAATTATAATGGAATTTTTTCATTTATAGAAGATGAATATACATTTATTTTAAAAGAAATAAAAGAAAGGAAAAAAAGATTAAAAAACATAAAAAATTTTTCAACGGATTATAATGCAAGAAACCAATATAATTTTACAGAAGGTTTACAACAAATAAATAAAAATTTAATAAAAAAATCAATTGGAAATTATTATAATGATAGAAAAAAATTAGAAATAGATGAATATCCTTTTAAAAAAGAAAATAAAACAGAACAATTTACTTTTAAAAATAATAATCCAAATAATTATAATGAAATAGATCAATTTACTTTTAAAAATAGTAAACCAAATAATTATAATGAAATAGAACAATTTACTTTTAAGAAAAAAAATGATATTAATGAAAATGATAATTTAAATTCCAAATTAGATAATAAAAATATTAATATTGAATCTTTAAATATAAATAATAACGAATATAGTTTTAAAAAAGAAAAGAATAAAAATTATAAATCAGCATCTTCAAAAAGAAAAAAAAAAAATTTAAGTTTAAATAATTTATATTCAGAAACTTCAGAAAGTTTACAAAATGAAGAAAATAATAATTTGCAATCTTTTTTAACATATAATAAATTAAATGATAATTTAAATGTAAACTCAAAAAGTATTTTTTCTTCTAAATATAATTACTCAGACAAAAATCCAATAAATAGATATTTAAATGAATATTTAGAAAGTGTTAATAATGAACATTGTAATTCTTTTGAAAAGTTAGAATATGAAAAATTAAAAGCTTCAAATAATATAAAAGATAATTTAAAAATTTTAGAAGAATGGATTAAAGAAATTAAAGATAATAATTCCCAAAAAGAAACAATTGTCAACAAGAAAAAAAATATTAAAAAAAAATTAAATAAAAGTGTTAATATTTTTTCAGATAGAATTAAAAGTTATAGTAAAAGAAATGAAAAGTTATATTCTAAAAAGAAAAAATATGATAATGAAAATAAAAGAAATATTGAAACTTATTCTAAAAATAAAAGTGAAAATTTAAAAGAAAATTTATCTATTATTGGAATTAAAAATAATAATCAAAATGTTTTAAATGAAATAGAAAGAATTAAAGAAGAAAATAAAGTTTTAAATGAAAACATGAATTTTGAAAAAAATTATATTAATGATTTAAATAAAGAAATTCAAAATTTAAATAAAAATATTTCTAAAATTAAAAAAGAAAAAGAAAGTCTTTCAAATATTATTATATCACAAAAAAAACAAAACGAATATATTAGAACAAAAATAAATAAACAATTTGGTAAAACTTCAAATTTTATGTTAGAAGTGAATAATATATTAAAAAAATCAAGAAAAAAAAGCTCAAAAAATAAAAAATAATATATATTAAAAAATGATGATTTTTTTTTTGTTTTTTTAGAATAAAAAAATTAAAAGATATTTAAATAAAAAATTTTTTACTTTTTATTCAGTATTTTCTTTTCTAATTTCTTTATTTTTAATTAATTCCATATCAATTCTATTTAAAACTTTTTTAAAATCTAAAAGTGATTTTTGTTGTAAAAGAGAATATGGATCATCAATCTTATTAATAATATTAACATTAGCAACACTATCAGAAGGTAAATCTTTAATACTTTTCATATAAAAATTATCTCTATTAATATTAGTGTTATTCATATAATTTAAATTTTGATTTTGTAAATTTTTAAAATAAATATCATCATTAATATTATTATTAATAGAATTTATTCCAATTGAATTAATATTATTCATTCCATTTAAATTAATATTATTTCTCATTAAATTATTATTATTACTACTTAATGGAGTATAATTAATATTTAAATTTGAATTATATGAATTATTGATTTTATAAGAAGGGGATGAAGGACTTCTTTTTGGAATAAGATTTTTATTAATTAATTTACCTTCAATTAACTTTTGTTTATTTTCTTTTAATATTTCTATTTGTTTTTTATATTTTTGATTTTCATTAAATAATTCATTTACTTTTTTTTTCAATTGAATAATTTTATTTTTATATTCTTTTAACTTCAAATTATAAGAATTAATAATATTTGAAAAAGATTGAGTTTTTTGATTAAATAAATCATTAGCTTCTTTTATATTAACATTAAAAATTTCAAAACCATTTCTTAAATCTCGATTTTGTTTTAATAATTCTTCTCTTTCAATTAATAATTGTTCAACTTGATTTTTACTTTCTTGAAATTGAGTAATATTATTTTCAGAATCAATTTGAATTTTATTTATTTTTAAATTGAAATTTTCTTCAATTTCAGAAATTCGATTTTGTAATTCTTCTATAAATCTATCTTTATGTTCATTTGCTATATTTGAATCTATATATTGATTATTTAATAATTTATTTTCTTTTTTTAAATTATATATTTCTTCATTTAATAATTTTATTTTATTTTCTAAATTTGATACTTGCTCTATTACAATTTGAGAATATTTCCCATTGTTTAAATTATTATTATTTTCATTTAAAAAAGATATTTTTTTCATATTATTATTTATATCATTTGTTAATGAAGAAATTGTTTTTTGTAATTGTTGAATTTCTCCATTTTTTAATTTTGATAATAATTTAATTTCATTTTCATGTTGATTTTGAAGGTCATTTATTTTATTTTCTAACATTTTTTTCTCAAATTCAATTTTTTGTTTTGAAATTTCTGTTTCATCTAATTTTTCAGTCAATTCTAATAATTGCTTTTTATCATTTGAAAAATTCGGATTTTGAATTAAAGTTTCATTTGTTGATAAAAGAGATTTATTTTTTTGGGTTAATTCTAATATTTTATAATTTAATTCTTCATTTTTTTTTTCTAATTCAGATATTTTTATTTCATATTCATTTTCTTTTCTTTTTAAATTTTCAAATATTTGAGTTAATTCACTTAATGAAATATCCTTTTGTTCTAAATTACTAGATAAGTTTAATTTTTCTTTTTCTAAATTAGAAATTGTTTGTTTTAAATTTTCATTTTCTAATTTAAAATTATTTAATGCTGATTCTACTTTTTGAATATATAATTTCATTTCTGAATAATTTTCTTCATTATAGTTTTGTTCTTGTATAATAGGAGTTTTAAAAATTTGAGAAGACATATTAAATATTGATTTTAATTGTATTTCTTAATAAAAAAAATATTAAATATTATGAATTATAAATTATAAAATTAAATCATGAAAAAATTAAATTTTTTGTTTTTCGTATGTAAAAAATAATTAATTTACTTTTATCTTTCTGTAGTTGAACTTGGAGTTGAATTTTCTCGAGATTCTAAATATCTTTCATCAAAAGAAATATCCATATCTTCTTTTATACCTTTACATATTTTTTCTTTATAATATTTAAACATTCCAATTTGCCTTCCATAAAAACATGTATAAACTATAGAAGAAGAAGCAACAGAAATTATATGAATAAAAGCTAAATAAGTAATATCAGGATAAAATTTATTTACTACTCTATATATTGTTCCAGGAAAAAAATCAAATATTTGAAATAATGGAAATATAATAAATGTTAAAGCTAATTTTTTTTTTTTTTCTATTTTATTTATATCTTCTTTTTCTAATGTATTTGATTTTCTTATCATTCTTATTAATAGTATTGTACTTATAGTTGAAGTTGTTATTATAATCCATTTAACTATAAAAATAAGAAGTATATAAGTTTCTTTTCCTAATTTAATAAAACAAAAATGATGATTAGCTCCTATTACATCTTTATATTTTAAAAATGAAGTCAAGGAAATAGGAAAAATATAACATAATAGATAGAAACTAATTAGTTGAGCTTTTTTTTTATTTTTTGGTGATTTTTTATTTTTATTTATTATTTTTAAATATAATAATATTACTATTATTGTTGTCCATAATTCTAAAGATAATATTGTTGTTGTTAATAACATTGATTGAAATTGACAGAAAAATCCATTTTCTTCTCCATAATATAAATTACTATCTTTTGTGTCTTTCCAATTTAAAAGTGTTCCTAAACATTGAATAAATGATACTATCATTGCATTCATTACACAATAAAATATATTGTTTTTTTTGTTTTGATTTTTTAGCAAATAACATAAAAACAGGATAAATAATAGTGTTGTTATAATATTTATTATTATTAGTATTGAATATATTATTCTCATTTAAAAATAATATTATTAAGGTTTATTAAATAAATAATTGATTAATATATTAATTTAAAAGGATATTCATGAAGAAAATCTAAATTATATAATTTCTTTGTCATTCAATAAATATATAAAAAAATTATTAAATATATTATTGATATTATCTATTTTTATTTATAATTTTATAATAAAATATTTATTTATATAATTATAAGTTTAATTTTAATCCAAAAAAAACTTGAAATAAATAAATAATAAGAAATACTTTTAAATTATAATATTTTATTTTATAGTTTCGAATTTAAGAAAATTTTGAAATTCATCTTTTTCTTTCATTTTTTCTTTTTCTAAATTAGATAAAAATAATTTATTATTATTAAAATCAACAGATTTTTTGATATAATTCCCTTTTAATTTATTTAAATTAGAAACAAAATATCTTCTTTGAGGTTTATTATTATTTCTAAAATTATCTAAAAAATTTTTAATATTTCTTTTATAAATTTCATTGCTTCTATCAAAAACAACTTTTTTAAAATCATTTTTTTCTTCTTCAAATTTAATAGTTTTCATAAAATCATTTAATTTTTTTTCTGATTGATAAGGATGTTCTTTTATTTTAAATTTATCTTGATCAATTGGATATTTATTTGTTTTATATAATTCAGAGTAAACTTTTATTTTTTTATTTATTCTATTATCAGAAATTTGATGGTTTAAATTTGTATAATAATTATTTGGAGATAATGAAGTTGAAAAAGTTTTAGAAGGAGAAAAAATTTTATTCCTTCTTTTTTTAATATATTTAGTTGGAATATAATCATCTTCATATGATTTAATTGGTAAATATTTATTTAAAATTGCATACATCTTTTGATTAAAAGGAGTATTTTTTTTCATATTGAAAAAACAATAATAAAAAAAATAAATAAAAAATATAAAAATCCAAATAAAAAAACTATTAAAAAAAAAGAATAAAAAAAAGTTGTTAAAAAAATGGAAAATACTTACTTTGATCAATATTCTCAAAACTCAGATGAAAATGGAAGTTACCAAGAAAATGGAGAAGGTAAAAAATATATTCCTCCAAAAATGAAGCCAGTACCTTTTGTATTATATGAAGATGGTAAATTTATAATTCCAAAAGAAGCAAATAATCTTTTAACAAAGCAAAATTTGAAAAATATAGGAATAATAAGTTTAGTAGGAAAATATAGAACAGGAAAATCATTTCTTTTAAATAAAGTATTATTAAATAATAATAATAAAAATTCTGGTTTTAATGTTGGTCCAACAATAAAACCTTGTACAAAAGGAATTTGGATTTGGTCAGATCCAATAATAATAAATAATAATTATTGTAATGAAAATTTTCCTTGTTTTATTATTGATACTGAAGGATTAGGTGCTTATGATGAAGAAATAAATCAAGATACAAAAATTTATTTAATTGCTATTTTAATTAGTTCTCTTTTTATTTATAATTCTTTTGGTCCTATTGATGAACCTGCCATTGAAACTTTAAGTTTTATTATTAATTTAGGAAAAACTATTAAATTAAGAAATTCTAGTAAAGAAAATGATGCTGAAAATGAATTAATTGAATACTTTCCTTCTTTATTTTGGTTGCTAAGAGATTTTTCTCTTAAATTAGAAGATAAAAATGGTAATTCAATTACTTCAAAAGAATATTTAGAAATTGCTTTGGAAAAAATTAATGGAAATTCTGAAGTGATTGAACAGAAAAATATGATTAGAAAATTAATTAAAAATTATTTTCCTGAAAGAGATTGTTTTACTATGGTTAGACCTGTTGAAAACGAGAAAGATTTACAAATATTAAATCAATTACCTGATAGAAATTTCAGGAAAGAATTTTTAGAACAAAGTGAAATTTTTAGAGAAAAAGTAAAAGAAAAATGTAGACCTAAAATGTTTATGAAAAATACTTTAAGTGGAAGTATGTTAGTTGAATTAGTTCAAAGTGTTTTAGATGCTATTAATGATGGTTGCATTCCTGTTATTGAAAATTCATGGAAATATATTATTAGGAATGAATGCATTAAAACTAGTAATGATTATTTAGATAAATTTCAAAAAGAAATTAATAATTTTAGAATTTTAAATAAGGATGATCCTGATTTTGTGAATAAAGTTAATCATTTTACTAATAAATTAACTAATGATTATGTTAATTCTTTTTTAAAAAATAAATTATTTGATGATGAAGCTAAAAAAGAATTTCAAGAGAAATTAAGAGGAAAATTAAATGATGAAGTGGAAAAATTTAATAAGGAAAATATTGGAATATTTAGAGATAATTTCCAGAAAAATATTGATAATGAAGGAAATAAATTTATTGAAGATATGAATGGAAAAAATAAAGAAAAATATAAAAAAAGTTATTATACATTTTTCCAAGATTTAGATGAATTTAGAGAAAAAATGGATAAAAATGGACCAAATTTTTCAGGTAAAAATGATTTGATTTTTGATAAAATAATTGAATTGAATAAAAAATTTTTTGAAAATAATTTTAAAGCAAATAATGAAGATATTGAAGAAGAATTACAAGATTATAAAAAAGAAGTTTATTCTTTAAATCAAAAATTAAATAAAGCTAATGAAGAAATATTAAAATTAAGACAAAATAACGGAGAACAATTAAATAAATTAAATAATGATATTATATCTGAGAAAATGAAAAAAAAAAGTATAGAAGATAAAATAAATATTTTAATGAATGAAAAAAAAATAACTCAAGATAATTATGAAAGACAAATTGCAAAAATGAAAGAAGATTTTCAGAAAAAAATGTCAGAAATATCAAATTTAAAAAATCAAAATGAAACAGATTTACATATTAAAGAAAAAGAAATTGAAGTTATGAAATTAAATAATGAAAAAATTAATTCTCTTCACGAACAAAAATTTAAATTTTTTGAAAAAGAAGTTGCAAATTGGAAAGAAAAATTTAATATTTTACAAAAAGAAAGTAAAAATAAAGAACAATCATTACTTGATGAAATTGAAATATTAAAATCTCAAATTGATAGTTTAAAAACAGAGAAAAAATATTTAGAAAAAAATAATGCTGATTTAGCAAATCAAGATATGAAAAAATTATTAAAACATTTTAAAGAAAATATTAAAAGTCAAAATGAAGAAAATAGAAATTTATTTAATTCTATTTTAGAAAATCAAAAAGAAATTGAAAAAAAAGATCATAGTGAAATATACAGAAATTTACAAGAATCATCATTTAAAAATCAAGAATTAAATAATCTTTTAAATATAAGTGAAAATAAAATAAATAATTTAGAAGATCAAATAAATAATTTAAGCATATATAAATCAATAGCAGATAATGTAAAAGAAATAAGATGTAAAAATTGTTATGAAACATTTAATTTAGAAGACTTTAAAGAACATTTAGAAAATTGTATTAATAATATTGATAATAATAAATTATATAAAAGTATGAATCCAGATTTAGATTTTTATAATAATTTTTCTCCAGAAAGATTAAAATTAAAAATCTTAAAAGGAAAAGTTAAACAAGATGAAATAGGAAAACCTTATTTGAATTATATAATAGATATTCAATATAATGAACAAAATTGGAGAATAAATAAAAAATTTAATCAATTTGTTACTTTGTATAAATCAATAAAAAATTTATTTAAAAATATTGTTGAATTACCTCAATCAGGAAATATATTTTTAAATATTAATGAAGTTGGTTCTTCTGGTTCTTTTCATGAAAATAAAATTCAACAATTAGAAAGATTTTTAAATGATTTAAGTGAAATTGAACCTATAAATATTTCAAAACCTTTTTTAAAATTTTTAGAATTTGAAAATAATTATGATAAAGATACGGAAAATTATTTAACTCCTAATCAATCAAAAATTGAAAATAATCGATTTAGTGTTAAAAAACAATTTAAAAAATTTGATTTAAATAATAATAATAATTTTGAAATTGATGATACTTTTAATAAATCTACATCTTTAAGAAATAGTAATTTTAAAAATCAGTATCATTAAAAAAAAGATATAAATTTAATATATGAATTATTTTCTTTATTTGAGTTTTTTTTAATTATTATAACTTTAATCCAATTTTTTAATATTATTTAAGATTAGAAAATAAATATAAATTTAAATATTTATAATTAACAAATAAAAAAATTAAATGCATTCAATTATTTCTATTTCCAGAATTTATTCTTTTCTTAAAAATTGTCCAATCCAAGAAATGACATAATTCTTCTTTTTTATAAAATTTTTTATTATATTTCTTTTTTCCCTTTAAATTCATCATAAAAATTAAGTTATATGAGTTGATAACTATTTCCTGATTGTTTTTTTAAAAAACTTTTCTGGGTAAAAAAGTAAATGCATGTGAAAGGAGGTCTTTTATGATTTCTTTTTTTTCCGTTTTTGATTATTTTTATGTGGAATTATTCAATTTTTTTACTTTTTATTGACTATTTGTATAAAAATTTAAATAATTTTTTTATGTTAATTTTTATTTTTTTAAATTTTATTTTGTTATTATTTAAAATAAAATAATGAATGAAATTGAAAATCAAAATAAAACATCTTCTCAAATAAATAAGATGAAAAAATTATTATATGAAATTTCAACAAAAAATGAGAATTTAAACAAAGAGAATTCAGAATTAAATGAGAAAATAATATCACTAGTAAAATTATTAAAAATAAAAGACAAAATAATAAATCAAATATCAGAAAAGCAGAAAAAAGTTCTTTTAAAAAAGATAATATTATCAAAGGAGAAAAAAAGGGAAAATATATTAAGAAAATATTTAAACAAGATGAAAATAAAGAAAAAAATAATTTCAAATAAAAAACATTTATATAAAACAACACCAATAAATTTAACAATAGATAAAAATTCAAAGAAAAAAAGAAATGATATAGGAGTAGGAAATTTAGGAATTAATTTAAAATTTTATATTAGAAGAGAAAATTGTTTAACTATTTTATCTAAATGGCAATTTATAAAAAGAGCAAAAGAAAATAAAGAAGAAATGATAAAAAATTTAAAAATTTCAAAAAGCGGTTTTTTTGATATTGATAATGAAAAAATTCCTAGTAAAGAAATTCAATATAAAGTTTCGAAAAATAATATTGATATTTTAAGAAAGAAAAAAAATAGTGTTTTTTATATTAATAAAGTGAATACTTTGTTTATTAAAGGAAATGAAAGTTATTCAAAATTAATTATAAAAAAAGATAAAAGCAATAAAAGTTTTAAAAGTTTAAATAAAGATTATGTTATTACTAATATGAATATGAAAATTAAAATTACAAAAAATGTAGCAAATATTGGAATTAATACTGATCATCATTCAGATGATTTAAGTAATAATTATCTAAATGAAGATAAAGAAAATTATAATAATAATTATATTAATAATTATAATATTAATAATAATTATATTAATTTAGAAAATGAAAGCCAAAAATTATCTAATCATAATAATTTAAAAAACAAAGAGAAAGAAAATATCATTATTAAAGAAGTTCCTGTTAAAGAATTTATAAATTTAATTCAAGAAGAAAATAATATGTTGGAAATTATAGGAATTAAAAGATTAAATAATGAAAAAAATGAGTCATTAAAAAAAAGAAAAAAAATTATTCAATTTAAAATTGAAAACAATACATTTAACCTTATAAATGAAAATAAAAAAAATGAAGAAAAACTAATTGATAATAATTATAAAATTGGAAAATACAAAAATCCAAATAATAAAATTGACGATTTTAATATTGTAAATAATGATAATGATTTATATGAAGATTTAAATAGTACAATTCCAAAGAGAAAAAGGTATGAGAAGAAAAAAATGAAAATAAATCAAAATGAATTGATATTAGAAAAAAAATTTGATATATTAGAAATAGAAAATAATCCATGTTATTATATTTTAAAAAATAAACCAATTCAAAAATTAAGTGTTAATAAAGAACAAATATTAATTAAAGGAAAAATTAAAAATAATAAATTAAGTATAAAAAAAGAACAATTATCAATTAAAGGAAAAATTAAAAATAATAAATTAAGTATAAAAAAAGAACAATTATCAATAAAAGGAAAAATTAAAAATAATCAATTATTCATTAAAAAAGAACAATTATCAATTAAAGGAAAAGAAAAAAAAGATAATCAAATCAAATTATTTTTTGATAAGCATATTAATATTAATATTAATGCAATTAAAAAAGAGAAAAAAATATTAAAATTAAATAAACAAAACTTTAGTTTATCATTTCAAAAAAAACCAAAAAAAAAAATACCATTTTCAATAAATAAACAACAAATTGAATTATTATCAAAAATAAAAAAAGAAAAAGAAAAAAATACAAAAAAGCAATTTTCAATAAATAAACAACAAATTGAATTATTATCAAAAATAAAAAACGAAAAAGAAAAAAATATAATAATATTAGAAATGGAAACAGTTGAAACTTTTGATGTATTAAATGATAATTACGATCAATTAAATAATGAATTTAATATTGAAAATCCAAGTGAAAATTTCTTTAAAAATAAGAATGAAAAAATAAATGAATTTTTAGATTTGGAAATATCAAAATCTTATTTATTTATTTTATCTGATGTTGATAGAGAAGAAAAACAAAAATTAATAAATCAACAAATAATTCAATTATATAATTATAAATTTGAATTATTTTGTAAATTATTATTATTATATCAAAAAAAAGTAAAGCATTTCTTCTTTTTAAATCTCTTAATAAATTCAAGTAAAATAAAAATAAATTTCATAATAAACATGTGTAAAAATTTACTTTTATCAAATAAATTACATAATTTAATAAGAAGAAAATCAAAAAATAATTTATATATAAGATTTAAACAATTTCAAATAAATTGTTTAAAAAATGAAATTTTATTTAAAGATACAATTATATATGAATTAGATAATAATAATACAATATTACAAGGAAAAATACAGAAGTTTCAATTAATATTTGAAGAATATGAAAAATCAAAAAATAATAAACAAGAACAAACTATTAATAAATATGAAAGTAAAATTGAACAATTAAATAATTTATTAAAAGAAAAAAATATTCAATATGAAAAATTAAAGAAAATATCTAGTGAAAGTACACAAGAATTAATTGAAACAAATAATGAAAATTCAGAACAAAAAAAAGAAATTAAACAATTAACTATTGAAAAAAATAATTTATTAAAAAAATTAGATGAATATAATTATACTCTTAATTCACTTAAAGAAAATATTTCTTTAAGAGAAGAAGAAATATTAAAAATTAAAAATGAAAATGAAAATAATCAAAATAATTTAAATTTAAAAAATGAAGAGTTAAAAATTGAAAATATAAATTATAAAAATAAAATAGATGAAATGAATAATTATTTAATTCAATTAAATTCAGAAATGAAAAAAGTAAAATTTGAAAATAATGAATTAAAAAAATCAAAAGAAGAATTTTCTGAAATTTTAAAACAAACAAAAAATAATGAAATAGAAAATATAAATTTAAAGAATTTATTAGAACAATATAAAATAAATTATGAAGAAATAACTGAAAAATATAATGATATAAAAAGAAAACATGATGAATTAAATTCTATTGTTGAAGAAAGAGAAAAACAATTATTACAAGCAATGGGAGAAATGGAAGGTTATTCTGTTTTATTAGAACAAATTGAAGAAAGAATTAGAAAAGCTGAAGAAGAAAGAGATAAAGCTATTAATGATGTTAAAACTATTAGACAAAGATATATTAATTTACTTGGAGAAGAAAAATAAATTCATTAAATTTATTTTTTTTATTTTCTCTTTTTTTTTATTTTTATTATACAATCAAAAAATATATTTATAAAGATAAATTTATATTTGTAATAAAAATTAAATAAATATTTTGTTGTTTATAACTTATAAAAATACAGCCCAAAAAAAACTCATAAAAAAACTTAAAATTTTAAAAACACATCAGAAAGTTGAAAAATTTTAATTGCATATTCAATTTCTTCAATTCTTTTTTCAATTTCTGCTCTTTTATTAATAATACCAACAGCTCTTAAATAATAATCAATAGGAAATAATCTTAATTGATCAACTAATTGTTCTCTTAAAATTTTTAAATTTTGTAAAATTAAAAGTCTTTCTCCTTCAAAAACTTTAAAAGTTCCTTTAGGATAGTGTTTTTCTTCTTCAACTAATCTTTCATATTCTTTTTCTATAAATTGTCTAATTTTAAATTCATGAATATATTTAGGAACTTTTCCTATTTTTTTATAATGTTCAGGAAGTCTTATTTTATTTAATATTTTTAATATATCTTGTGAAGATAATTTCTTTATTTCTTCTTCTGATAAATTTTTTTTTTCTACTACTTTTATTATTTCACATCCTGGAGATATTATATTTTTAAAATCTTGAGAATAATAATTTTGATGTTTATTTGCAAATATTCTTTCAAGTTGTTTATTGTCATATATGTTATATCCTCTTTTTTTGTTATTTGAAAATGATTTTGGACTTTTGGTTTTTTTTTCTTTTTTCTTTAAATCAAAGTAAAATGGATTTTTTTTCATATATGATACTGTTATTTGAGGAGGAATATCTATTAATGCTGTTTTGTTATTTATTTTTTTTTTGAAGGAATTTTTTAACACTTCTTTATTTGTTTTTTGTCTTGGAAAAGGAGAATAGTATGTTCTATATGATTCTACTTTCGACATTTTTATTTTTATTTTTATTTTTTATTTTTTTTTAATAGTTTTATTATTTTTTTAATTTTTATATTACATTTTTTGTATTTAAATTCAGTTAAAATAATTTTAAATTTAAAAAGTTAAATTTATTAAATTAATGTTAATAGGAAATTCAGATAGATTTATTTTAGAAAGGAATTTACAAACTGAAAGGAAAATATGTAAATTACATTTAAAAAATTGTACTTATACTGAACAATTAATAAAAAATAAAAAAAGTCTTTTAAATAATAGAAATAATTCAGGTATAATAACTCCTATAAAATTCACTAATACTCCTTTTAATGAAGATTATGGTGAAAAAAATCGAATAAAAAAAGTATATTCATTCCTTTTAAAATCTCAAATTTTTCCTTCTGAAAAAACAGAAAATAAATCAAAAACTAAAAATTTTTTAACTAAAAAAAGAGAAAGAATATCTAGTGAAAAAAAGTTAAATTTAAATAAACAAAAGTCAGTAAAACATAATAATTCTTTTTTAAATTTAGATTTAAATTCAGATTTAATAAAAGATGATAATATAAGTATAACAGAGTTTAATTTATTTAGAAAAGAAATAAAAAAGCCTTATTTAATTAGAGCTTTAGATGCTCCAAATTTATTAGATGATTTTTATATTCATGTTTTAACATGGTCTTCAAAAAACATTTTAAGTGTTGCCTTAAGAAATTCAATCTTTTTCATAAATTTAAACTTATCAAAAGTCTCAAATTTATGTCAATTTCAAAACAATGAAATAACATCATTAAATTTTTTAAATAAACCAGAAATGATTGTATCAGGTTTAAATTCAGGAAATTTATTATTATTTGACATAGTGAAAAATACATTGATTTCTAATACAAAAACAAATGAATCAAGAATAGGAATAATAATAAATTTACCGAATGAAAATAATATATTTACAGCAGGAAGTTATGATTCTTCAATAAAGACTTTTGATATAAGACAAAATTTAATAAATCCAATATTTGAAAATAATTATCATGAACAGGAAATAACAGGAATAAAATGGTGTCCAGAAAGTAAATATTTATTAAGTGGTGGAAATGATAATAAAATGATATTATGGGATATTAAGAAAAATAATATTCCATTACATATATTTAATAAAAGTCATAAAAGTGCAATTCGTGCTTTAGATTGGAATTTTAATAAGAGAAATATATTTATTTCAGGAGGAGGAATTAATGATAGAAAACTAAAATTTTGGAATAGAAATTCTTTTGAATGTATAAAAGAAATAGAAACTGATAGTCAAATATGTGATATTAAATTTAGTGAAATTTCAAATGAATTTATTTCTACTCATGGTTATAATACTTTTGCAATTAACATTTGGAAAATTAATAATGATAATGTTATTTTATCTAATAGTTTAATTGGACATAAAAATCGAGTTTTATTTCTTGCTAATTCACCTGAAAAAAATTGCATTGCTACTGGAAGTGGAGATGAAACTATTAGATTGTGGAAAGTTTTTAATATCAATTCTCATATTTTTTTTAAGAAAAGTTTACTTGATTTAAATGAGTTTTTAATAAGGTAATTTTAAATTGGGTTTTTTTGATAATGATAAGTTTAATTTATTTTTTTTTACCCTTTAATTATTTATTTTTATGCTTATTGATGTATAATGAATTAAATTCTTAATATTATGATAAAAAATTTAAAAAAGGTTTTTTTGAATTTTTTAAGGGAATTTGTAAAATTTAATAAAATGTTTGTTGATTTAAAACTTTTCATATTTGATTTATAGTAAAATACTTTTTATTTTCCTTTTTACTTCTTCTAAAAAATCATTAAACTTAAAAAATAAATAGAGTAAAAAAAATGTTGGAAAATGATGAAAAAATAATAAAAAACTCAGAAAAAATAAATTTTCAAAGTTCCCAACATGAACAACAACAGAATTTAAATAATAAACATCCAAATCAAAGTAATTCAACATCTCTTTCTTCTCAAGAAGAAGAAATAAATAATAAAAATGAATTTAATAATGGAAGATGGAGTGATGAAGAACATAAAAAATTTATTGAAGGAATTTTAGAACATGGAAATGAATGGAAGAAAGTTCAAAAAATAATTAAAACTAGATCAAGTACTCAAGCTAGATCTCATGCTCAAAAATTTTTTTTAAGAATTAAAAAAAGTTTATGTGAATTTAATTCAAAGAAAAATAATATTGTTGATAATAATGAAATGATTAAATATATTATTGAAACTTACAATAATAATAAAAAGAAAGAAAATAATTTAACAAATGAACAAAAAGAAAAATTAATTAATGTTATTAATTCAAAATATAATAATAATACAAATAATAACAATAATAATTTGAAAAAACATCTAAATAATAATATTATTATTAATAAAAATAATTTAATTAATGATAATAATAACAGCATTAATGAGAAAAATAATAAAATAATTATTAATGAAAATAATGGAAATAAAATTCAATTAAAAATTGAAATTGATAGTAATGAAATGGATGATAATTTATCTTATAAAAAAAAGAAAAATTCTAAAACTCCTTCAAATCAAATATTTCAAATTTCTAAAGATTATTCTCATAGATATTCAATGGAAATTCCTATTAACAATAATAATAATTTAAATGATAATATATCATTGATTCCATCAAATAATATTTGTCAAGAAAATAATTTCTCTTTTAAAGATATTAATGAAGAAGAAAATTATAAAAATAATGAAAAAATGAATAATCCTTTTAATATTCAATTTAATTTTTCTAAAGATGAAGAAATTTTACATAATATAAAATCACATTTTGATATCAATGAAAAAGAACAACATTTATTAAATAATTATATTAAGAATTATCATTCTGACAATGATTTAATGCAAATTGATGATGATTGCTTTTTAAATTGCAATAATCAAAATAATAATTAAAAAATTATATATTATTTATAATCAAATACATTTGAAAATAGGAAAAAATTTTCAAGAAAAATATATTATAAATTAAAATTCGAATCTTATTATTAATATTTTATGTCTAAATTAAAAATAATTTCTAATTTAAAACTTGAAATTAAATAAAAACAAAATTATTTAAAAACACATTTATTTTATTTTTTGTAAAAAAATTGTTTTTCTTTATTAAATAATTCTATTAATTTTTCCCATAATTTTGTGAAAATATTTTATTTAAATTATTTTTCTATAAATCTTAATTATCTACTTTTTTTATTTATTTAAAGTAATAATAAATTAGTAATGAATAAACAAATAAAAATAAATAAATTAATTCTAACATGTCAACTCAATTTAAAGAAACAAATCAAAAAATTAATTTTGATAAAACTTATTCTTCTAAAAGTTCAAAAAGAAATACAAATAAAGTGTCTTCTTTATATAATACTGACTCAATATATAATACAACTAATTACAAAACTCAAAATAATTTTTTAACAACTCCTTCAAAATCATTTTATAATAATCAAAATTCGTTAGAAGATATAAATAAAATAATAACAAATATTAATAATGAAGTTATGGTTCCTTTGAAAAAAGAAATAAAGAAAAAAAATAAGAACAATGAACATTTAAAAAAAAACGTTAATGCTCTTCAAAGTAATGTTAAAGTTTTAAATAATGCTTTAAATGCAACTGATACTCAACGAAATAATATTATTAAAAAAAATAAAATTTCAATTTCTGAAATTGAAAGAATTAAAAAAGAGAATAAATATATGGAAGAAGAAATAGAAAAAGTTGAAAAAGAAAAACAAGAAATTTTAAATGAAATTAACCAAAAAAATAAAGAAAAAGTTTTATTTAATAATCAATATGAAACTAATAAAGAAGAAGTTGAAAATATGAAAGAAGAAATGAAAAAATTAGCTGAAAAAAATAATAAAATTATAAATGAAAAAAAAATTATAAAATCAGCTTTTTTGTTAGTGAAAAAAAAAATTGATGAATTAAAAAATAAAATTGAATTTGAAAAAATGAAAGGAAGTAATGTTATAACGAATGATTTAAAAAAATTAGCAAATAGATTTAAAATTGAAAAAAGAAAAAATAATTCAGACAGTGAAGAAAGCGAAGAAGAAGATAATGATAAACAATTAATTCCTATATAATTTACATTTAATTTTTATTAAATTTAAAAAAAGTAAATTTAACTTTATTAATTTTAAAAATAACATTTATGGATATTTAATTTATTAATTTTTTTTAGTAATAAATATTTAATTTTATTTTTTATTTTTTTTTCATAATTGTTAAAAAATGTTTGAAACAAAAAGACCTAATTCTGCATCAGGAAAAAATAAAACAATAGATAATTTACATTATTCAACAATGCAAAATTCAAAAAAGAATATTCAAGAAATTTTAAACAAATATGCTTATTTATCTCAAAAAAAGAATAAGAATAATATTTCAAGTATATCTTATCATAAAAATAATAATTTTTCATTAAATAATAATAATCCTTCTTTAAGACTTTTAAATTTCAAAACAAATACAAATTATAATAATTATTTAAATGGTGCTAATTATTATAATTTACCAAAAAAAAATACTTATTTATTAACTGAGCATTCTTCAAGAAATAAATATAAAATAACTCCAATGGAAGGATTTTTTGATTTATATTCAAAAAAAATTCAAAGTATTAAAAATTTAATGAATGAAACTCCAAAACAGTATTCAAATATTAACTATCAAAATAAAGATTATTTATATCCTTATAATCTAAATAAAAATAAAGAATATTTCCCTAGTCCAAATTTTAGTAATTATAATATAGAAACAAATACTTTTAGTTTTATAAATAATAAAAAATTATTGGATGATACAGAAGAAATATTATTTTCAAGAAGACCATCTCAACTATCAAATAATAATAACAAGATAAATAATTATGTAAATAATATTACATCTTATAATTCAAATAACATAAAAGAAAATATTTCAAATAATAATAATTATCATATTTCAAAAAACAATTCAACAAATTCTTCAAAAGAAATAACTTTAAGTTATTTTGATTTTGCAAACAATATTTTAGAATTAATTGAGCAAAAAAAAAGCTTTTTTGTTTATATGTTTGGCTCAATTAATTCAGATGGATTAAGTTGGTGTAAAGATTGTAATATTGCTTCTCCTAATATTCAAAAAGGAAAAAAAATGGTTTTAAATAAAAATATTTTATGGGTTAATATTCCTATTGATAAAGAGAAAAAATATGTTTATAAATATAATAATTATTTAAAGATGAATGCAGTTCCTACTTTAATTTATTTTAAAAATGGTTTTGAAATTGGGAGAATTATTCAACAAGATTTGTTTGATGAAAATTATATTGTTAATTTTGTTCTTAAATGTTTATAGATTATTTTTTTTCTATCATTCAAATTAATTTTTTTTCATTAAAATTTTTTATATAAAACATTTAATTTTTTAATGAATAAAAAAATATTATTTTATATTAGGATTATTTAAATAACATTTTAAATAATAATATAATTATGACAGGAAAATAATTTTATATTATTTTCTTACGACAAAATTTACCTACCTTAAAAACTTTAAATTAAAATAAATTATATTTTTCTAATTATCAAAATCTTTTAATTGATTTTCGTATTTTGTGTAAATATCATCATCAACAAAAATATCAAATTCAAGTAAAATTAATAAATTATATTCTAACTCATTTAATTCAGTTAAACTTACACCACCAACTCTTGCATAATATTGATTTGAATAATAATCATCTTCATTATATTTAATTGCTAAAAGCATAGAAGACAAAATTAATCTATTTTTAAAAATTGAAAAAATTTAAAAAAATCTTTTTTTACCTATGAATGTTTAATTGATTTAATTGAATATTTAAATTTTCACATACTTTATCAATGTAAATTAAACAAAGAATTACAGTTGAAGGTTCTGGCTTTGAATATTTCATTAATCTTTTTAAATAATTTTTTATTGTTATATGTGGAGGTTTTTTACTTATAAAACATTTTAATAAAGAATTATCTTCATATATATTATCGTCAATATTATTTTCAGAACTTATATTTTCGTTTAATATTTCTTCTAAAATTTCTGAAATTATATTTATTACTTCATTTGATTCTTGAATATAATCAATTATTTTATTTCTTGTTTTTTCTTCTTCTTTTTCTTTCAATGATGTTGGAATGTTTGGAGTTATATCAGACATGAAACAATTAATTAATTTAATTAAAAAATTAACATTTTTAAGTGTATTATTTTTTAAATGTTTTATTTTTAATTGAAATAAAAAGTCATTAAAAAATTATCTTTTTTTTATTTTTGATTTAATTTTTCAATTATTATTATCATACTATATTAAATAATAATTATTTATAAAAAAGGTAAAAATTATTCAATTTAATGTGGTTTTATCTTTGCTAAAGTATTAATTAATTATTTTAATCAAACTAAAATGGTAATTAAATAATTAATATTTATATAAAACAATTGATAATATGATTGTTAATAGGGATATTGAAGATTCTGAAATTAAAGAAGAAGCAAGTTATGGTAGTGAAGGTACCAATGAGATTAAAATAAAAAAAATAGACCCGAAAAAAATCAAAATTAAAATTGAAATGGATCAAAATTCAAATGAACAAAACAATCAAAACGAGGGAAATAATGATCAAAAAAATAGTAATAATGATAATAATGATAATAATAATCAAAACAATAATAATAGAAATGAAAATAATAATCAAAACAATGATGATAATAATAGAAATGAAAATAATAATCTAAATAATACTAATAATGAGAGAACTGATGAACAGCATAACCTAGAACCTTGGTATAAAGATAAAAAAAAAATTTTAATTATATCAGGAATAATTGTAGCAGTTGTAGTCTTGACAATTGTTTTAGCTGTAGTATTAAAAAAAAAGAAAGAAAAAGAAGACCCAGAAACACAAAAAATAGAAGAAGAAGACCCAGAAACACAAAAAAAAGAAGAAGAAAAAGAAGAAGTAGACCCAGAAACACAAAAAATAGAAGAAGAAGACCCAGAAACACAAAAAAAAGAAGAAGAAATAGAAGAAGAAATAGAAAAAGAAGAAGAAGAAAATGAAGAAATAGAAAAAGAAGAAGAAGAAATAGAAG
>JAEEGK010006470.1_pt1 | contig 28214 bp, 24 predicted proteins | sample 8958771 | NCBI WGS metagenome assembly JAEEGK01 (sample SAMN16246547, study PRJNA631951) | gut metagenome | biome: gut microbiome; feature: rumen; material: SC-attached | host: Bos | place: Iran: Karaj | collected 2018-10 | reverse complement strand
CACCAACACGCAGCGCCCGTAGTAGATCACCCACATCTCCTCGTTCTCGATGCGCTTCGTGATACCGTGGGAGAACGGTGTGAGCACCACGCAGGGTATCGTAGGATGGGCCGCTTTCACCTCACGGGCGACAGTAAAGGCATCGTTATCGGCATTACCGGGCATACAGATCACGAGATCGATGTCCGTCGTATGGAGCACCTCGTTGGCCTCCTCGGTGGTAGATACCTGCGTGAAGGTCGGCGGGTAACGCATACCCAGTTCCATATATTCGTCAAAGATCTTCTCGTCGATGCGTCCGTCGTCTTCGAGCATGAAGGCGTCGTAGGGGTTCGCCACGATGAGCACGTTGAAGATGCGTCGCGTCATCAGGTTGACGAACGACACATCCTTCAGATAGAATTTATTCCACTCTTGTGGTATCTTGTTTGTTTCTTCCATACAGTCTATTTCAAGTAGATGGCCATCATCGTCAGGTCATCGCTGGGCTCGGCACCTTCGCGGTGTTGTTCCACCTCGGCAGCCAATGACTCAATCAGTTCACGGGCGTTCCCGGCCTTCGACTTCCGGAGGATGTCGAGCATCCGTTCGTTGCCAAACAGCTTGCGTTCGTTGTTCTCCGCCTCATTCAGACCGTCAGTATAGATGAGCAGGGGCTTGCCTTTGATGCTGTCGATCTCCCCGCCGACGTACGGCATACCGGGCATTGGTCCGATCGGCATGTTGGTCTCCATCTTCAGGAAAGCGCACTGATCGTCACCGACATTGATCACCGGATAGTTATGGCCGGCATTGCAATAGATGAGATGGCCTGTAGGGATGTCGAGCAGTCCGATGAAGAAGGTCACGAACATACAGCGTTCATTATCCTCTCCCGACAAGGCATCATTCATACGGGTGCAGATCTCATCGGGCATCATCTTCTGGGCGGCGAGGGTTCTGAAGAGTCTCGTGACCTGCGCCATGAAGAGAGAGGCAGGCACACCCTTGCCACTCACATCACCCACACAGAAGTAGAGTTTGTCGCGCTGGAGGATATAGCCGTAGAGGTCGCCACCCACCTCCTTGGCGGGGGTCATCATCGCATACATATCCAGTCCCTCGCGTTTCGGGAATTTCGAGGGCACCATCGACATCTGGATCTCACGGGCGATGCGCAGTTCACTGTCGATACGCTCCTGCTTGGCTCTCATCTCAGCCATCCGATGGCGCAGCCATGCATAGATGAGGAACGAGATGATCAGGATCACGAGGGCGATCGTCACGCCGATAAAACGCTGCTGCGAGATCTTAGCCTCGCGCTCTGCGATCAGGCGTTCCTTACCCTCTACATCATAGATCGTAGCCATCTCAGCCGTCGCGTCGCGTTTCTGCTTGACGTAGGCCGTGTCATAGAGATCGGCAATCTGCATCGCCACGCGCAGTGCCGAGTCCTTCCGCCCCGCATAATAGTTGGCGCGCAGTTTTGGCATCAGAACGTTGCCGATCATCTGCAAGTTGGACTCAAATCCGTAGTCATCCATCACTCGGTCAGCCACGACGTAGTTTTCCGCCGCCTCATCATACCGATGGCTGAGCAATAGGTAACTACTGCCGGTCATACGTCCTTCATCGGACTTTGAGAAGTCGGTGGTCTGAAATTCTTTGTAGTATTGGAGGGCCTTTGCCTGCTGTCCGTGTACCTCTGCGATCAAGGCGCGTGACAGTTTGACACTGGCGAGATACCAGTCCACATAAACGGGATAGTCGGCGGCATAGCGCGTGCCCCGACAAAGCGTGAAGACGGAGTCCAGACGGTCCACCCACAGTTCTGCCTGATCCCACTGCTCGTTGGCAAGATAGGTGGAGGTGACATTACCCAGCGCCTCAACACCTTCCATCAGGTGATCGCCGACAGAATCGTTACGGATGCTCTTCTGGAGGATACCATACATCCGTTCGAAGTACTTCGCAGCCTCGTCAGGATGATCCAGGTTCAACTGCGACTCACCTAAAACCGAATAGAGTCGCTGACAGAATTCACTGTCCTCATAGCCGTCGCTTCGCAGCTGCTCTATCAGCGCCAGTGCCGTACGCAAGGCGCCCTCGCTGTTTCCCTGCAACTGCTGCAGTTCCGCATAGAGGGTCTTCAGATGAACCATCAGGAAATAGTCATTATCGGAAACATCCTCCACCTCGATGGCACGGCGCAGACTGGCGATGGCGGCCTTCATATCTTTCATGCCCCGATAGGCAGTGGCACGATAGCCCCTAGTTCGGAGTTCATTCAGTTCTCCCCTGGCAGAGAGGCTGTCAGTAAGCGTCAGCATCCGCTGATAATCCCCCTGTTTATAGGCCATCAGTACCAACGAGTCGGCATGCTGGGGATTGAGGACTGAGATCAGTTTGGCTCCCTGCACCAGTTTGGCGCGCTGGGGCTGATCCACCTGATGCGCCTGCTGCTTCCTGCACCCGCTAAAAGCGAGCACAACGGCCATGACAGCCCCTAAGACATATACACCACGCTGCTTCATTTCGTTAGAAGTTCACCAGGAATGCCAGACCCAGCGTCCAGTAGTTCATCGATTTCTTGGTTCTGTATTCCCTGGCCTGCAGCCCCAGACCGTCGCCATAGTCACAGACCACCGTATGCATCAGGTAACTGGCACCGGTAGTCAGTCCCGTCCGCATCATGTGGAAGGGATCATACTTTGCCGTGAATTCTTTGCGGGTATAGTCGTAGTCGCAATAGAAGCGCCAGGAGAAATTAGACTTGTAGCGATAGGTAAGCGAGAGACCCGTGCCCCAAGAGGTAGATGACTTGGCACCGATGGTGAGGTATTCCCACTCGTCGGTCCATTTCTCACCCGTATTGTTGGGATATGCCAGGTTATCGACCGACCTAGTGGGATCGCCACTAGGCTGCTTATTCGTGTTGTCAAACGTCATCGTGCAACTGATGTCTTTCTTATTACCCTCGGCGTAGCCATCGATGTCGAGTTCCTGTGTGACGGAACGGCCAATCAGCGCCTTGGTGCCTAATGAGAAGTGCTTGCTGAGCGGCAGGTTGAAATACACGCCGACACTACCCGTGAACTCCGTGATATGGTCGCTCTTCACGATGCCATAACTATCGGTAACAGGCGCATTGTCGTTCCAGGCACTCTCCGAATCTGTCAGATAGCCCACCTTCTCCAGATAGGTGATTTCGTTCTGCAACTTCGCCTCATCAGTGGTAGCAGGCAGTATATAGTCGCCAGGGAATTTCGTTTCATAGAGGGGTTGCAGTCCTTCCCATGCATCGATGTCCTCAACAGCCACGAAACCGGCAAAGTCGCCGAAGTCCTTGGCAGACTGTGCCCTCACTCTCAGACGTCCACCTACACCGATGTACTTATTGAAGAAGTAGGCACCCTCGGCATCCACCACTGTGGCGGCATGGAAATTGATCGTTCTCGTCTCGCCAGCTTCTTCAAATGTGAGATCCTTGCCACCAAGGCCCAGACCCATGGAGATACTGAAGAAAGAGGGCTTTTCGTTTTCAATGATCAGGTCGTTGCGCAGCAGGCCCTTCTGTTTGAACATCAGGTCGCAGAGGGCATAACCCAACTCACCAGACAGGATACCGAGACCAGCACCCGACATCACGTCGCTGATCCAGTGACGGTTGTTGAGCACACGCATCACACCCGTGGCTGTAGCCACACCGTAGCCGGCTACCGACCACCACGGCGAGCGTGTCAGACCATACTCCTTATGCAACAGCGTAGCACCCACGAAAGCCGTTGCCGTATGACCTGAGGGCCACGAGTTTGCGGTGGAACCGTCAGGACGCATCTCCTTGGCACTATACTTAATGCCGTTGACAAGGCCGGCCATGATGAGATACGACATACCAGCACTTGCCAGCAGTCGGGGCCAGTCACTACGACCCTCATAGCCGCCCAGTTTCAGACCGACCGTCATTGCAGGTCCGAAGAACTGCAGATAGTCGTCGAAACGTGTCTTGAAGTCGGTCAGGAGCTGGGTGTTCTTCTTGCCACCCTGATCCGCCTTGGCATTAACGCGGAACATACCCTTGTCGCCCTTGAGGGCCCAGCCTGCAATAAACAGGGGGACACCGACGAAGGTCATGTCGTCCATGAACTTATAGGGCTTGACGCCTGGATTCGTCTTCGACTTGAAGAAGTCAAAGTCCATCCCCTGACTGGTTGACGGCGCTATCATATCAAGGCGAATGTCACGCTGTTCGGGCAAGTCCACCAGTTCGGCTTTCATCTCCGGCGTTTCCAGCGTCAGAGGTTTCATGTCGCGATAATCATCTGCCTTTGCCTGAAAAGCCAAGACAACAAAGAGAAGTAATAATATCTGTTTCATCATATTTATTTATTAATTGGTCATTTAGAAGATTCTTTTGCTTCCGTCACGAAACAGGCCACGAGACCGTAGGTGATGGTGGGTCGGATCCAGATCTCCGTCATCAAGTAGTAAGAGGTTTCATCGAAAGGCTCCAGATAGATGTCGATGTTGTAAAGCGTAGCGATAAGCGCGTCAACGACAAAGATCAACCACAGGTTGCCCTTCGAGTAACTCTGCCAATCCTTACGCGCATAGAAATAGGTGAGCATCATGACGAGCAGCACCGAGAGGGTGAAGCACGTCAGATGGATCCAGTAATAGGCCAAGGGCGGTGGGAAGAGAATGTCGCGCAACAGGATCGTCATCCCCACGCACACCGATGACCAGTAGTTGAACCGCTGCGTATCGAGCCGATTGAAGAAGTACAGGCCCATCATCACCAGACAGGCGATATAGAACAGGTTGAGCACCAGTTCGGGCCAGGTTTCCTTCAGACCGTAGAAAAACACGCCAAAGAGCATCATGCCCACCGAGAGGATGGCTGCCACGGCGGCAATGCCGATGTCGAAGATCTTGGCCGTCTTTTTGAATCTTGTCTCCATAAATCGGTTTTGCTAAATTACCAAACCAACGCTCTCTGCTCCTTGGGGATGAACATCTTGTCGGAGGGCTGGATGTTGAAGGCGTCATACCAACTGCCGATCATCGGCAGGGCGGCATTCACACGGAACATGTCGGGTGAGTGGACGTCACTATTCACGAGGTATGCGAGGAACTCTGGCGTCATGTTGCTGGCCCATACACGGGCGTAAGCCAGATAGAAGCGCTGGGCAGGGGTAAAGCCGTCGACATCGCCGAGAGGCTCCTGCTTCATGCGGTTCTCAAAGGCACGGTAGGCCACCTGAAGTCCGCCATTGTCACCGATGTTCTCGCCGAGGGTCTTCTGACCGTTCACAAAGAGTCCGGGCAGCGCCTCCTGCTTTGAGAACCAGTCGGCAAGCACCTTGGTACGCTCATCGTATTTAGCCTTGTCTTCAGCCGTCCACCAGTTAGCCAGATTACCGTCCTTGTCAAACTGACAGCCCTCGTCGTCGAAACCGTGACTCATCTCATGGCCGATAACTGTTCCTACGGCACCGTAGTTGCATACATAATCAGCTTCAGGATCAAAGAACGGGGGCTGGAGGATAGCAGCAGGGAAGTTGATGCTGTTGAAAAGCGGGTTGTAGAAAGCGTTCACCGTCTGAGGTGTGCAGCCCATTCTGGTCTTATCTACGGGCTGATGCCAGTGCTTACGGAAATTGGCAGCACGTAACTCCTGTTTGATGCGGATAAAGTTCTCTACGAGATTCTGATCCTCGCGGATGTCGATAAACTTCTCCATATCCTCCCACTTGTCGGGATAGCCCACATTAATATAGATAGCATGCAACTTCTCCAGCGCCTTGGCTTTGGTAGAGTCGCTCATCCAGGTATTCTCCTTCAATCGGTCTTCGAAAGCCTGCTGCAAGTCTTTCACCATACGATAGACACGCTGCTTGCTGGTCTCGGGGAAATACTCTGCCACGTAGAGTTTGCCGATGGTCTCGCCCAGATTGCCGCTGATGGTGTTTACAGCACGCTTCCATCGGGGCTCCTGTTCCTGCACACCGCTGATAGCCTTGCTGGCCTCGAAAGAACGGTCGGTGAAAGCATCGCTCAGGAAACGACTGTAGGCCTTTACCACCTTCAGCTCCATATAAGCCTTCAAATCCTCTACACTCGTCTCGGCCAGTACCTTTTCCACCTCGTGCAGGGGATCCAACTGACTTACGTCTACCTTGTCAATATCCTTAGGCATATCGAGCGCATCGCGGTAAGCTATCCAGTTGATACCCTTGAAGTCCTGCAGCAACTGCTCCCATGGCATGATATGAGTGGTTTTCATCGGGTCGCGCTGATCCACCTGGTTCAGCATCTTGATGCCAATCCTATGCTCGATGGCCCATGCAGCCTCCATCATGCGCTCGGCATCGGCATCGCTGTAGCCCACCATCTTCAGGTAGTCCTTGTTCAGACTCTTCATGGCAGCCACGACGGCCTGCTGCTGTTCGTTGGGCTCGGCATAATACTCCTGAGGCAATGATGCACCGCCATGACCTGCGTCAATCAGATACTCCGATGAGTTAAAGGCGTTCAGGCCGAGGCTCAGTCCGTAGGGAGCGGTGTTGAAGCCCTTGGCGTCGAAGTCGGCCATCAGCTGCAGTGCTTCCTCGCGGGTCTTGATGGCGCGTACCTGCTTAATATAAGGCAGGATCGGTTCATAACCCAATTTGTTGCGCCCCACACTGTCCATATAGAGGCGATAAAGCGCACCGATCTTCTGTCCGTCGCTGCCTTGTGGCAGATCTTTCTGGTCGGCATACTTCATAATCAGCGCGTTGATACGCTGTTTGTTCAACTCCTCCAGATCAACAAATGAGCCATTCGAAGGGTGCTCCTTGTCCAACGGGTTGTTCTTCAGCCACGTACCTACGGAATACTGCCAGAAGTCGTCACCAGGTTTTACACTCTCATCAAGATTCGCTCTAAAGTTCTGCGCCATACCTGCCATACTCACGAAGGCGAGGACTACGGCAAAAATCAGTCTTTTCATGTTCATTATTAATAAATGTTTTAGTGAATGCGATAATAATATGATAGGTGCAAAGTTACAGCAAATATTTTAAAAACCCGCAACATCATGACATTTTTGCTCAATTTTGTTCATTTTGAGGCTATTTTTGCAGATTCTGAAACAGATTTGCTTATTTTGAAACAAAAATCCCCGACCGATTTGGTCGAGGATATTCTCACTTACAGGCCCATACAGGACGTGGCACCCAGTGCAGTCAGGATTGCCGAGGCAATCGACACGATGATCTGCACAATAAACTTAGTCGTCTCTTTCTTACTCATACGCTCAGAATTTTAGTTAATTCTTGTCGAGGTATGAGCCGCCGTTGTCGTCATTATCGCCGCCGGTGTTACCGCCAGTGTTGCCGCCAGTGTTGCCACCGTTGTTGTTGGTACCGCCATTACCCTCGGTTCCTGAGCCGTTCTCACCACCGGTCTCTGAACCTGCCGAAGGATTCTCGTTATCCTCCACAGTACCCGGATCGGTCGAGGTCACACGCTTCACCTCATCGCCGTTTCGGTCGAAACAGGTAATCTGGATGGCGGTGTCTGCCAGTTCATCCTTCAGGTCGCTGGCGGGAGTGAAGATGATGCGGCGACTTGAAATCAGACCAGCCTTCACGTCATCAACCTTCTCCACACTCTTGGCTCGCAGACCGAAGCGCATGGTACCGAGTCCAGGCAGAGCCACCGAGTGACCTTCCGTCGCCCAAGCCTTGATCACCTCACCGGCTGCATCCCAGCAGGCCTGCATCACACCGCGACTCACGCCTGAGCGCAGGGCAGCCTCCTTGATCACCTTGTCTTGTGCGAGCGCCGTGTAGAGTTCGGGCTGCATCACATAGCGATACTGGCCGGGATCGTCCTTCTTAAACTTCACAAGTCTCTCTACTGCTTTTACTTTTAATGCCATAATGTTGATTGTTTAATGGTTAGTTGTTAATTAATTTACTTTTCTCGCGAAAGAGCCGTCATCTGCTGCTATACTGGAAAAAATATCCTCGTGCACTAGGAAAATTTTACGCCCCAGTTAGGCCGCAAGGTTTTGTCTCATTTCGACGGTGCAAAGATACAACATTCAGAATGCGGTTCACGAATAAAATCTAAAAAATTTTCAGTCTAATTGCATTTTTAACATTTCGCTAGTCAAAATAGTCATTAGTCATTAGTCAAAATCAATTTTGGAAATCGAAAAATGACACACTATAATAATATATATAAAATATATATTTTTATAGTGAGCAAAATGACGGAGTTCAAATCCATTTTGACTAAAATGACTTTGACTAAAATGACTGAATTTTACACGTATAATGATGATGGAATTGTATGAAGTGATAGCCGACTCGCTGATGGAGAACGCCTTGCTTTTCTTCCGTGACCGCATTGAGAACGCCGTCAATAGTCGAAACTATGTAGGCAATCTGAATGGAGAAAGGCTGAAGCGTGGTAAGAATGATTCGATCTTTGAGCGTCTGGATCAGCAATTTTCGTTCGAACAGGCCATGCAGCACTCTGTGGCTGTGAAAGGGGCTAATGTGACTCAGAACTGTGTACAGCAAATGCTGAAGAATTGGCGCAGACAAGGACTCATCGTTCAGACTGAAGATGCTAATTATCGAAAAACGTAGTCATTAGTCATTTTAGTCATTAGTCAAAATGGAAATTGAAAACAACAAGGAATGCTTCGTGTTGCTCTGGCGGATGCTGGTGCCCACGAAGCACCTCCTCAGGAGGAAGTATAAACGTTTCTGTATCCGGAATGTGCTGAAAGAGTGGTTCGAACAGGAGGCTACCAATGCCATGATGTGGGAAGTCTGCAATCTGTGTGAACAGGCGGGCTGGGACGAACTGCCGTCGCCATCGCTCTATCCGCGTAAGCATCGGGAGTTTCTGAGGGCCATTGTTGCGGTCAGGACGGGTAGGAGTTTCTACCAGATCAATCTCCGAGCCCTGGATGCTGCCTACAGGATTGTATTCCCCAATAGTACACCAATTAATATCAACAAAAAATGTAAAAATGGAAAAAGTAGAATTAAACAAAGAAATGAAATTAAGTGAGCACTTCACTTTAGGAGAACTCACCAAGACAAGTATTAAGACGGAGGATCAAAACATCCCAAGTCGGGTTGCGATTGAGAACCTGAAGAATCTTTGTGAAAATTGGCTCGAGGATCTGCGGTATTCTTATAATACCCTTTATTCTAGGGACAGTCCCCAAGATACGGTTGCTGAGCCTGCCGAAGCACAGGGACCGTCAGAGGGGATAATTATAAATTCGGGGTATCGGTCATCGGAGGTGAATAAGAGGGCTGGGGGAAGTTCCACCAGCAACCACCTGACAGGATGCGCAGTTGACATTCGAGTTACAGGATTCGAGCAGGCCGTCCGTTATGCCTCTATTCTTTTAGATATCTCAGATGGTACGAAACGGGATTTGACTTGCAGTCGAGTCTGCTCACACTCGGCAGATACGATGCAAGCATCACTCTGCGCTCGTTCACCCGCAGACTTTGATGAACTCTATATTGAACGCAATAAGACAGGCCGTTATTGGATTCACTTCGCCGTACGTCCGAAGGATAATCGCCGAAAAGGCAACTTTATCCTGACTTAACAAACAGAACCTCGTGCTGGGGACTGTCCTCAGTACGAGGATTTTAGGAAAACGGAGTTTCAAAATATGCAAAAAATGTTTCAGAATTCGCAAAATATAACCGTTTCACCTTAAAACGACCGATGAATGATGCTATTTCGCAAAAAAATGACTATCTTTGCATCACAGAAGGAAAAATGATAAATAGAGAGAATATGGAACATGGAAAAGAGATAGTTTTACCACCTTATTTAAAAGAGGGAGATAAGGTTGCCTTGGTATCACCTGCCTACTGGATTCCGCAAGAGTCTATTCAGGAAGCCGCTGAGACCGTCAAGTCGTGGGGACTGCAACCTGTGATCGGTCCGCACACCAACAGCCTGAACGTGAATGTGTATGCCGGTACGGCCGATGAGCGCGCTGCCGACATCCTGTGGGCACTCAAAGACGACAGCATCAAAGCGATTATATGTACGCGAGGCGGCTATGGATCCATCCATCTGCTGAACCGCATCCACACGGAGGATTATCAGAAGCATCCCAAATGGCTGATCGGACATGGCGACATCACCACCTTGATCAATGCCGTGACCAGTGCGGGGGTGATGAGTATTCATGGTCCGATGGCCTTCCAGTTGGCAAACGGTCAGGAACTCGATTCTCAGATTACGCGCGACGTTCTGTTCGGAACGATTCCACAATACAAGATTGCAGGCAACGACCATAATAGATGTGGACACGCCGAGGGTGTGCTCGTGGGTGGTAATCTGTCTAGTTTCACCTCGATCGTCGGCACGAAGTTTCTGTTGCCGCCTGATCGGGATTGTATCCTGTTTATCGAAGAAGTGGAGGAGTCGCTGCACGATATCGACAGACTGTTCTACATGCTGCAACTGCAAAGTGGCTTTGAGCGCGTGAAGGGCGTGATCTTCGGTTCGTTCAACTCCATCAAGTTCGACCTTCAGTTTGGTAGTGTGGAGCAGATGTTGGTAGCCCACCTTCGCGACCTGGATATCCCCATCTGCTGTGGTTTCCCCGTGGGCAGCAACAGTTGTCTGCCACTGATCATGGGTGCCCCTTGCAAACTCGATGTCTCGGTGGAAGAGGTGACGCTGACCTTCAACAACGAGGGCGACAAGCGTACCTATTTTATAGATAGACCGTCGCAGCAACTGACGAAAATTGCAGAGTAGAATAATAAATGTGGCAAAAAGTTTGGAGATTTGAAATTTAGTTCGTATATTTGCAAACAGAAGTTCAAAAACTCTAGAGACACATTAAATTATTATTAAACTAAAAACAAATGCAATTATGAAGAAAAAGTTTATTTGCGCCGTTTGTGGATATATCTATGAAGGCGATGCTGCTCCCGAGAAGTGCCCCATTTGTAAGGCTCCTGCTTCTAAGTTCTCAGAGATGGAGGACAATGGTGAGATGACGTTCGCTACTGTTCATAAGATTGGTGACGGTAAGCCCGAGGGTGTAAGTCAGGAGATGATCGACGACCTGCGTAACCACTTCAACGGTGAGTGCGGTGAGGTTGGTATGTATCTGGCCATGAGTCGTCAGGCTGATCGTGAGGGTTATCCCGAGATCGCCGAGGCGTTCAAGCGCTATGCGTTCGAGGAGGCTGAGCACGCTGCCAAGTTTGCTGAGTTGCTGGGTGAGTGCGTATGGGATACCAAGACGAATCTGGAGAAGCGCGCTGCTGCCGAGGCTGGTGCTTGCGAGGATAAGTTCCGTATCGCTAAGAACGCAAAGGTGGCTGGTTTCGATGCGATCCACGACACTGTGCATGAGATGGCGAAGGACGAGGCTCGTCATGGAGCTGGTTTCGCTGGCTTGCTGAAGCGCTATTTCAAGTAGGATGCAATATTTTATAGAAAAGTCCGTTTTATCATTAAGATGAAACGGATTTTTTATGTGCTGATAGTTGCGCTGTTGACGGTGGCCTGCGAGGATGAGGACAAGTTCTCGACAGGAGCCGGTATGCGTCTGGACTTCGAGGTGGACACACTGAAACTGGATACGGTGTTCAGCAATACGCCGTCGTCGACGTATAAGTTCTGGGTGTATAACCGTCAGGACAACGGGCTGAGACTGCAGACGGTCAGACTGAAAAAGGGTAACCAGACGGGCTTCAGGGTGAATGTGGACGGTATCTATCTCGACAACTCGAACGGCTCGCAGATCAGCAATGTGGATATCCGAAGGAAAGACAGTCTGTTGGTGTTCGTGGAACTGACGGCGCAGAGCACCCATCAGTTGGATCCGAAACTGGTGGAGGATGACCTGCTGTTCGTTCAGGAGAACGGTCAGGAACAGCCGGTGAACCTCAGGGCATGGGCGTGGGATGCCAGGAAACTCTATGATCCGGTGATCGAGAAGGATACGGTGATTGAGTCGGCGGAGCCATTGGTGATCTATGGCGACCTGACCGTGAAGGAGGGGGCAGAACTGACGCTGAGAAATACGACACTCTATTTCCACGATGCCTCGGGGATGGAGATCTACGGCTCGCTGAAGACGGAGGACTGTGTGCTGAGGGGCGATCGACTCGACCGGATGTTTGACTATCTGCCGTATGACCGTATCAGCGGCCAATGGGAGGGCCTCCATTTCTACGCCTCTTCAACGGATAATGAGTTGGTGGATACGGAAATCAGGAATGCCACCGACGCTATCGTGCTGGATCAGACCAAACTCGATGATGCGTACTATAGTCTCGTGATGCAGCATTGCGTGGTTCATAACTCGAAGGGTGATGGCGTGAAGGTGACTAATGCGAAGGTGCTGATAGACCATTGTCAGTTGACGAACGCGAAGGGCGACTGTCTGGCAGTGAGAGGCGGTATGGCTGAGATCAATTACTGTACCATCGGACAGTTCTATCCGTTTGATGCGGAAAGAGGCAAGGCTATCCGTTTCGTGGATGATGATGACTGCCCGTTGAAGCGCTTCGTGTGTGAAGGGACGATTGCCACTGGCTATGCCGATGATGTGGTGGAAGGTGAACTGACCACGGCGGAAGTGGATTACAGTTTCAAGAACTGTCTGCTCAGGATGCCAGCCATTGACAACAGCCACTTCAAGGATATCATCTGGGAAAGTCCGACAGATGAGATTGAGGGTAAGGAACAATTCGTGAAGATCGATGAGGAGAATCTGGATTATGACTTCCACCTCAGCGAACAATCGACAGCCAAAGGCAAAGGCTGTTATTAGAACTCCGAGAACAGCAAGGGCATGAGCTGACGGATGCCGTCGATGACATAGATGCAACGGCGACCGTAGAGCAGGATGCGGATGGGATGCTTGGCACGCGTCTCACTCTCGATGATGACCTGACGGCAACTGCCACAGGGACTGCAGGGCTCTTCCAACAGTTCTCCATCCGTGCCTCGGGCAGCAATGGCGAGGGTAGAGACACCCACATCAGGATACTGGGCGCCTGCAGCGAAGAGGGCTGTACGCTCGGCACAGAGTCCTGAGGGATAGGCGACATTCTCCTGATTACAGCCGATGACCTCAACCCCGTTGTCCAGGCGGACAGCGGCACCCACATGGAAGTGGGAGTAGGGGGCATAACTGCGCTGCGTGGCGTCGATGGCCAGCGACATGAGATGCTGATCTGCGGGCGACAGTTCGTCCATTTGACAGGCGTTAATGACGGTTTTTAGCTCCAGTTGTTCCATAATTTGCTATAATTTTGGGCAAAAATACGAATAATTCGGGAATTATCACTACTTTTGCACAAAGAATTGTAAAAAGATGAAGAAGTTTTTTATCCCTATAGCACTTTTCATGTCGATTTCGGCGTCTGGACAGATCAAATGGAACCAGACGTACCAGCAATATTTCAACCAATATAAGGACGTGGCCATCGAGCAGATGCAGCGGTATAACATCCCTGCGTCGATCACGTTGGCACAGGGTGTGTTTGAGAGTGGTGCCGGCAGGAGTGAGTTGGCCGTGAGGGGTAATAACCACTTCGGTATCAAGTGTAACGGTTGGACCGGCCGTAAAACCTATCACGACGATGATGAGGATAATGAGTGCTTCCGTGCCTACGATTCTGCTTACGAATCGTATGAAGACCATTCAAGGTTTCTGGTGAACAGTCCGAGATACAGGCAGTTGTTCTCCCTGAAGAAGACCGACTACAAAGGTTGGGCGAAGGGTCTGAAGGCGGCGGGCTATGCCACGAATCCGCAGTATGCCAATAAACTGATAGAGATCATTCAGTTGTATAAGCTCTACCAGTATGACGAGGCGAAGCACTATGATAAGTTCATGTATGAGCACACGAAGGATCAGCCTGTGAACGGTCAGGATCTGCATGTGATCAAGGCGTTCAACAAGAACTACTATATCATCGTGCGTCAGGGCGACACCTTCAAGAGTCTGGCTCAGGAGGTGGGCATCAGCTACAAGAAGCTGGCTAAGTATAATGAGCGTGACAAGCGCGACGAGCTGGATCCGGGCGAGATCCTCTGGCTGAAGAAGAAGCAGAAGAAGGCGCCCAAGGATTATAAGGGCTACAGACATTATGTGCGTCAGGGCGAGTCAATGTACTCGATCGCACAGAAATACGGCATCCGAGTGGAGTCGCTGTATAAGTTGAATAAACTGAATGCCGACTATCAGATCCAAGTAGGGGATCCCATCCGACTGAGATAAATAAAATAAGAGATGCAAGTTGAAGCTTGCATCTCTTTGTTTGATCTCAGGAGAGCGGAATACGGGAATCGAACCCGCCTCCCAGGCTTGGGAAGCCCGTGCACTACCGATGTGCTAATTCCGCATGTCAATAAATAATGGAATTTTGTTTGTGAGCCGATACCCGGACTCGAACCGGGGACCTACGCATTACGAATGCGTTGCTCTACCAACTGAGCCATATCGGCAGCCTTTTTAGAGAAGTACACCCGCAGAGGCTCGAACTCTGGACACCCTGATTAAGAGTCAGGTGCTCTACCAACTGAGCTACGGGTGCAAAGCATAAAAAAGTACACCCGCAGAGGCTCGAACTCTGGACACCCTGATTAAGAGTCAGGTGCTCTACCAACTGAGCTACGGGTGCATCTTTCTTTTTTGCGGGTGCAAAGGTACGCACTTTTTCTGAAACTACCAAACTTTTTCTGAAAATTCTTTCAAAAAAGTTTTAGATTGAGATGTTTCATGTCATTGGCGGGTACTACGGAAGCCTTCAAGGTTCTCATAACGCCTTTGCATCATGCGCTGATAGATGTTGCGAATCCACCAAGGATGACCTACAACAAATATCAAACCAAGCAGAATCATAAACACATAAGTAGGTGTTTCGCCAACCAAAGCGAAGCCTGTGCTGACAATGATACCAGGCGAACAGAGAGCCACCATCTCGATGATCAGCTGCCATCCGTTTTCGAAATTAGAACCATTGGTAACCTTCAGTTGCAAGGGAATAGTCTGCTTGTTATAGACGGCCAGTTGGAAGATGATGAAATGCACAAGACCTGCCGTCAGACTCATATATGCCAGCATCATGAGCCATGTAAACTTTCCTGTAAAGACTGCCGGTAACATGATGAGGAAAGGAATGAGCAATGCAAGGGTATAGAACCAGAATTTGGCTTTGAGCAGCGTGATGATGTTCTCCTCGTGTACCATCAGAAGATCGATATAGTTGCCTTCCTGTCCCATGAACTTCGTGAGTGAAGTGACACTGAAGAGCGCAAAGCAATAGATACACCAGAAATTGGTCATGAACGTGCTGTTATAGACATTGGTATAAGCCGTGAGCGAGGAGAAAATAACAATCATGGAAAGACTCATGATGCATCGACTTCGCATGGCACGATTACGCATGTTAGACTTCAACTCTATCTTCAGATATTCACCAATCAGACCAAAACGATTGAGGAACCGGAATTCTGAGATATGTTTCAAAGCGCGCTCTTTCTTCTTGGAGATTTCCTCATAGACATACTTAAACTGGAAATAACGGTTAACAACAAAGAGCAGCACGAGAACAGTTATCAAGACTGGCAGCAACCAAGCACTGCGTCCAAAAGCAGCATAGAGATCAAGTGCTTTCGAAAAAGCATGCTTATCGGACATCAGCAGTGGCCAGAAGGGTAATGCGTAGAGTATTGCAGAGGGCAGAAACCACAGTACATTACGATTGATAAGTGTGCGGAAGAAGAGATAAATCTGACTATTAAGCATGATGAACAGCACACAGCCGACAAACTCTATCATCACCGCTCCGAAACCAGCCCCAGCTATCATAATGATAATAGAATAGGGGAGGAACATAGCCAACCAAAGGAAGTTGTAACCACTAAAATGAGAGGAGAGAAGGAAGCACTCTATGGCTGTATAGCGCGATATCGGTTGCAGGATATAAGGCTTTACCATCACACCTGGCGTTGTCTGAAAGATGAAACGCAGCAGATAGTCGAGTATCAGGATGACAGGCATCATCGATACCATCACACCTGCATAACCATCAGCTGTCATCGCGATGAGAATACCATATATAATAAGGTAAAGAGCGAAGACCGCTCCTCCGAAGAAGATAAGTGCCTTCGCCCATTTGCTCTGTTCGAACAGCGGACTGCGCCGCATACTCAGACGGATGTTTGCGCGCAGAAGCCGATATAGCTGAAATCTGTTCATATCGTCGGGTGCGAATTAGCGCAGATCAATAACCTCTGCCTTTGGAAAGTCCTTGGCATTAAAGCGGAACTGCGAATCGGCAACCTTAGACTTCGAAAGGTCTGTGATGTCGAAGATAGTCCACTTCTTACCCTGCAGGAGTTTAACCTGAGTAGGACGATAGCTCTGCTTGTCGATTGTCACAAAGAGCTCCTTAATCTTGCGATCCTTAACATTTGAAGTCAAATGTACCACATAAGAGCTACCCGTATTGTTCAAGGTGCTGTTATAGCCATTCTTATAGAGGTTGATGAAGTTGTAAGGGTTGATCGCCTGCAACTGAGCCTCAGTGGGATTACTCACGTTAACCTCCTCGTTTTGCTTCATATAAGTCCACATAGTCTTGCCATCAAACCATACGGTAGCCTGTGGTGTCGAGGCTTGGAACTTCTTACCCTTAATGAGAATAGTGCCGCTTGTGTTACCAATGCCACCTTGCATCTTGAAGTTAGCCTTCACACCTTCTTTGACTGTGATGTGTGCCGCAGCTTTATCAAGCACACTCTTTGCGGTCTGAGCTGTAGCAACGGTACTGATGAGTGCCGTTAGAATCAGAATACAAATCTTTTTCATTTTCTTTTTACCCTTTTACTTTTTTACCTTTTATTTTAGATTACCAAGTAAGTTATTCAAACTCATTTCATCCTGAATCAGCACCTCACGAGGCTTACTACCCATGGCAGCACCAACCACACCTGCCTTCTCCAACTGATCCATCAGACGACCTGCACGGTTGTAGCCAATGGCGAACTTACGTTGGATGAGTGAGGTGGAACCACTCTGATTGATGACAATCAGACGGGCTGCGTCCTCAAAGAGCGGATCAAGGTGCGTCAAATCAACATCGGCTGCATCACCACCCATCTCACTCTCTTCCATCTTAGGCTCTGGGAGTTCGTAAGGTGCACCATAGCCTTGCTGTGAAGCAATGAACTTATTGATATCAACTACTTCTGGAGTATCAACGAAAGCACACTGCACACGGATAGGATCATTACCTTGCAGATAAAGCATGTCACCACGACCAATAAGCTGGTTGGCACCCATTCGATCGAGAATGGTCTTCGAGTCAATACCCTGACTCACCTTAAAGGCGATACGTCCTGGGAAGTTGGCCTTGATAGTACCAGTGATGATATTCGTGGTAGGACGCTGAGTGGCAATAATCATATGGATACCCACGGCACGGGCCTTCTGGGCTATACGCGCGATAGGCAACTCGATCTCTTTACCCGCCGTCATAATCAGATCACCATACTCATCAATAACCACCACGATATAAGGCATATAACGATGTCCCTTCTCCGGGTTAAGCTTGCGCTCTTTAAATTTCTTATTATAGTCCTTGATGTTTCGTTCGCCAGCAGCCATCAGCAACTCGTAACGGGCATCCATCTCTACACAGAGTGAATTCAGCGTACGAACCACCTTAGTGGTATCGGTGATGATTGGACTGTCAACTTCCTCTGGAAGTGCTGCAAGGAAATGGCGCTCAATCGTCTTATAGACACTAAACTCAACCATTTTTGGATCGACGAGCACAATCTTCATTTCTGCAGGATGCTTCTTATATAACAAAGAGGTGAGGATGGCATTCAGACCGACAGACTTACCCTGACCAGTAGCACCAGCCACAAGGAGGTGAGGAGCTTTTGCCAAGTCAAACATAAACACCTCGTTGGTGATGGTCTTACCCATTGCACAGGGCAATTCCATCGTTGTCTCCTGGAATTTCTTGGAGTTGAGGATTGATTCCATCGATACCACACTTGGTTTGGCATTTGGAACCTCAATACCCACGGTGCCCTTTCCTGGAATAGGAGCGATGATACGAATACCAAGAGCTGAGAGCGACAGGGCGATATCATCCTCAAGTGAACGGATCTTAGAGATACGAACACCTGCAGCCAGTGTTATCTCGTAGAGTGTGATAGTAGGACCTACAGTGGCCTTAATGCTGGAGATTTCTACGCCAAAAGTACGCAATACTTCCACAATACGGTTCTTGTTGGCATTCTGCTCAGCCATATCTATATAAGGCTTACCATCGTTATCGTATTTCTTCAACAGGTCGAGCGTAGGATATTTGTAATTCTCAAGATCACGCTTAGGATCATAGGGTTCCAGATCCTCAAGGGCTGGAGCCACAGTAACATTATCGGCTGCAGCTTCACCTTGAGCCACCTCAATTTCCATACCCACCTCGTCGGCTGCTGATGGAGGAACCAGTTTTTCTGGGGCGGCAGACTGTTCTGGCTCCTGCTGATAAGCCTGATCTATCACAACAGCGTTTCCGTCAGGGCGGAACTCCACACTCTGTGGTGCAGGATCGTCGAAGACTAACGTTTCCTCTTCGGTCTCTGACTCGTCAACAATCTGATGCTCATAAGAATCAGCCTTTTCTTCAGGGTCGTTGTTGGTAATCTTAAACTTTACCTTATCAATAAACCTTGTGGGATTTAATATCCTTCGAACAAAGAAGATAGTCTCTGCACTGATATAAGTAAGGAAGGCCAAAGCACTAAGAACAAGAATAGCTGTCAAACCAGGGGCTCCTAACAGATTCTCGATGTATTGACATATATAGGCACCATGATCGCCCCCAGGGTTGAAGCAGGCTTCCGTCAGGAATGGAGCCAAGAACTTAGCCAGAGCAACAGAAGCCCAAATCATAAGAATCATAAGTGACAAGAACCACTTAAGTAAGTTAACCTTGAAAGCACGTATAAGATTAGTTCCTAACAAAAGAATGAATACAGGAATGAGGAAAGCAGGCAAGCCAAAACAACGCTTGATGAAATACCAAGAAGCGTAGGCACCAATGCTACCACAAGTATTACTAAACTCATGATGGGCATTCATCACCTCACCGTCGCGAGGATCTTCTATCAAACTCTGATCTGCAGCTCCGGTTGAAAAATAGGAGATGAAAGCCAATATAAGATAAATGGCTACACATACGAGAATACAACCAAGCACGAAATTCAGTTTCTCGTTGTGTAACATATCCTTGAGTTCCAAAATACTTGTCAGGTTAAAGCCTCTTTTTGACTTAGATTCGTTCTTTTTCTTAGCCATATTCGTCTGATTTCACTTTTTTCGTTGCAAAAGTAGTCGAAAAAACTTAGATTTCATCAAAAAATAACGATTTTTTTGTAATTTTGCACCAAGAAATGAAAAAGTTGATATATAATAAGTTCGATAAGCCTACGATTGCGACCCTAAAAAGAGTTGTATATCATGGTAAGATAGTTGTCATCAATACGCCTGATGAAGCGGAGGCTGCGGTGGACTATCTGTTGTCACAGCCAGTTCTTGGCCTGGATACTGAGACACGTCCGTCATTCACTAAAGGCAGACATTTCAAATGCTCTTTGCTTCAGGTGGCGAGCAAGTCGATCTGTTTCCTGTTCCGCTTGAACCATATTGGCATGTGTCCGGCTGTTATGAGACTATTGGGAGATAAGACAGTTACCAAGGTTGGACTTGCATGGAGGAACGACTTGCTGGCATTGCGGGAATTGGGGGAGTTTGAGCCTGGCACCTTCATAGATCTGCAAGACATGGTGAGAGAGATTGGCATTGAGGATCAAAGCTTGGTGAAGATTTACGCCAATTTGTTTGGTGAGCGTATCAGCAAGGCTGACCGATTGTCGAATTGGGAAAGGGATAATCTGAAAGACACCCAGATGATCTACGCAGCTATCGATGCTTGGGCATGTGTACAAATCTATGAAGAAGTGTTAAGACTGAAGGCTACTGGAGATTATGAACTGGTTGTTAGAGAAGAAGATATAAAACAAGAACATGATGAAACAAATATATCTGAAACGCGGTAAGGAAGAGAGTCTGCTGCGTTTTCATCCCTGGGTGTTCTCGGGAGCTATCCAACATGCAGACCAAGGCATTGAAGAGGGTGAAACGGTGCGTGTATTGACCAATAACAGTGATTTTATCGCTACCGGGCACTTTCAGGCAGGCTCAATAGCAGTCAGGGTGCTTACATTCCGTGATGTACCTATCGATGATGAGTTCTGGGCTTCCCGTCTATTATCCGCATTGAAAATGAGACAAGCTATCGGCATAGCTGACAATCCTGATAATAACACGTATCGTCTTGTTCATGGGGAGGGTGATATGCTCCCCGGGCTTGTAATTGATGTCTATGGCAAGACGGCTGTAATGCAGGCTCATAGCATCGGCATGCATGTATGTCGTAAAGCCATTGCAGATCAGCTGGTAAAGGTCATGGGGGGAAGACTGGAGAATATTTATTATAAAAGTGAGACCACGTTGCCATTTATGGATGATATGGAAAATGGTTTCCTCTATGGCGGTTCGGAAGATAACGTGGCAGTAGAGAACGGTTTGAGGTTTTATGTAGACTGGTTACGTGGTCAGAAAACCGGTTTCTTCGTTGATCAGCGCGAAAACCGTTCAATGCTGGAACGTTTTGCAAAAGGCAAGAAGGTGCTGAATATGTTCTGCTATACCGGTGGTTTCTCATTTTATGCTATGCGAGGCGGCGCGGAACTCGTACATTCGGTAGATAGTAGCGCCAAGGCCATAGAACTGACAAACCGTAATGTGGAATTGAATTTTCCAGATGATCAGCGTCATCAGGCTTTCTGTGAGGATGCATTCAAATATCTGGAACAGGCCGGCGATCAATACGATCTGATCATTCTGGATCCACCTGCCTTTGCCAAGCATCGTGGGGCATTACATAATGCCTTGAAAGGATATACTCGCCTGAACAACAAAGCTTTCCAAAAGATCCAACCAGGCGGTATCCTCTTTACATTTAGCTGTTCGCAAGTGGTAACGAAGGATCATTTCCGTAATGCGGTGTTTACAGCTGCTGCACAGGCTGGAAGAAAAGTAAGGATTCTGCATCAGTTGCATCAGCCTGCTGATCATCCTATCAATATATACCACCCAGAAGGTGAATATCTGAAGGGACTTGTTCTTTATGTGGAATAAAATAGTGAAAAAGAAAGTTGCTGATTTCATCGGGAAGAATGGTCTTCTGAGTCACGAGGGGTTACATCTTGTGGCACTGAGCGGTGGAGCCGATAGTGTGGCGCTACTACTGATTCTGAAGGACCTGGGCTATCGGATTGAAGCAGCTCATTGCAATTTCCATTTAAGAGGTGAGGAGAGCGATCGGGATGAAGAATTCGTTAAGGATCTCTGCACGAAAGAGAATATTCCACTTCACTTAATTCACTTTGACACAAAAGAATACGCAAGCTTACATCAAGTAAGTATTGAAATGGCGGCAAGAGATTTGCGCTATGGTTATTTTCGCCAACTTATAAAAGATTTAGACGCTGAAACTGTATGTTTAGCTCATCATCGCGATGATGCAGTAGAAACATTCATCATGAACTTGATGAGGGGTAGTGGTATTCATGGATTGACTGGTATCCGCTCCTTGAATGACAAGATTGTAAGACCTTTATTATGTGTTAGTCGCCAGGAGATAGAAGATTATCTCCATTCCATCGGACAGCGTTATGTGGTAGATTCCACTAATCTTATAGATGATGTTCTTAGAAACAAGATACGTCTGAACGTATTGCCATTACTTGAACAGTTGAATCCTAATGTGGCTGATAATATCGGTAAAAGCGCCCAATTTCTTCAGGAGACTGAGAAAGTAGTAGAGGCAGCAATAGCTCAACAGAAGAAAGAACTCGTCAAGCGTAATTCTCAGCAGAAGACCGAGGCTGTATCCATTGTGGAGTTAAAACAATTACCATCACCGGAATTGTTCTTGCATGAATGGTTGGCTGAAAAAGGATTCAATAGTACACAAGTGGAACAGCTGAGTGCTCATCTGGAAGGTTCACCAGGAAGAATATTTGAGGCAGCAGGCTATACGCTTTATATAGACAGAGAGCATTTGGTTTTGGCACCACACGAGATACCGATGAAACCGCTAAGAATTCCTGAGGCTGGACACTATCGTATCAATGAGACTATCTGTATGAGTATAAAGGAAAGTAATAATATATTTATCTCAAAATCAGCTGATTGTGTAACGATAGATAAAGTAAAGGTAAGATTTCCGCTAACTATAAGACTCGTTGAAAATGGTGATTCATTCATACCTTATGGGATGACAGGTAAGAAACTTGTTAGCGATTATCTGACAGATATAAAATGCTCTTTACTGGAAAAACGGAGTCAGATGGTGATTGAGGACAGTGAAGGACAGATAATCTGGCTTATAGGAAAACGGATAGACAATAGATTCAGAGTAACAGAACAGACATCACAAGTACTGCAGATGACTTTGATAAACTCATAAGAATAATAATAACGTAACATTTAAACATATAAGCGTATGAAACAAACTATTTTGGTAACTGGTGGTACTGGTTTTATCGGAAGCCATACAACAGTTGAACTACAGGAAGCAGGTTATGAGGTGGTTATCATAGATAACCTCTCAAATTCAAATGAGAATGTGCTTGACGGTATTGAAAAGATTACAGGTATACGTCCTGCATTCGAGAAAGTAGATTGTTGCGATTTCAACGCACTTGAAGGTATCTTCAAAAAATATCCAAAGATTGAGGGAATCATTCATTTTGCAGCCTCTAAAGCCGTAGGAGAAAGCGTTGAGAAGCCTTTGATGTATTATCGTAACAACCTGATGAGTCTGATTAATTTGTTGGAACTGATGCCTAAATATGACGTGAAGGGAATCATCTTCTCTTCAAGTTGCACGGTATATGGTCAGCCTGCAAAGGAATATCTGCCTGTAACGGAAGATGCACCTATTCAGAAGGCTATGAGTCCTTATGGTAACACCAAGCAGATCAACGAAGAGATTATTCAGGACTATATCCATTCTGGCGCTCCTATCAAGAGTATTATCCTGCGCTATTTCAATCCAATAGGCGCACATCCCACAGCACTGATAGGAGAGTTACCCAACGGTGTTCCTATGAATCTTATTCCATTTGTGACACAGACAGCCATGGGTATCCGTAAACAGTTGAAGATTTTCGGAAATGATTATAATACACCAGATAAAACCTGTATCCGTGACTATATCTATGTGGTAGATTTGGCAAAGGCCCATGTAAAAGCTATGGAACGGGTACTCGATAAGCCTGAGACAGAGGCTGTTGAGGTGTTCAATATCGGTACTGGTAAGGGACTTTCAACCTTAGAAGTGGTGCAAGGTTTTGAGAAAGCTACTGGCGTGAAGGTGAACTGGGAGTTCGCTCCACGACGTGAAGGTGATATCGAACAGGTATGGGGTAATGTTGACAAAGCCAATAAGGTACTTGGCTGGAAAGCTGAGACACCCACAGAAGAGGTACTTAAGAGTGCTTGGAAGTGGCAGGAGAAACTCCGTAAAGATGGTATCCAATAAAAAAACGGCTCGAAAGAACCGTAATTTGTGTTTGTGTTGTGAATGGACTTCGATGTGAATCGAGGTCCATTTCTTTCACGTCACAAAGCCAGGCAGGTCTTGAAAGTGCCTTCCTCGTTGAAGTCACTAAGATCTACCGGTGAACGGAACAACCCAAACAAACTACTGCCGGAGCCAGACATCGCCGCATAGACGGCACCCATATCGTAGAGACGATTCTTGATGGCACCGATCTCCGGGTGAATGGCGAAGACACTCTTCTCAAAGTCGTTGGTAAGCAGACCACGCCAAGTCTCCACAGGCTGCATCACGACATCACGACAGTTGTGTGCCGGATAACAAGGGGTGATGAGTGAGAATGCCTCTTTCGTAGAGACGGGGATAGCAGGGCGCACGATAGCCAGGTACCAGCCTTTCAGATCCAGATCTACAGGCTGCATCTTCTCACCGATACCCTCAGCATAGACGGGACGATTGACGATGAAGAAAGCACAGTCGGCTCCCAACTTGGCGGCATAATCGATCATCTGCTGCTCAGAGAGGCCGAGGTTGAACTGACGGTTCAGCAGTGTAATCATAAAACCACAATCGCTGGAACCTCCGCCCATGCCTGCCTGCGTAGGAATACCTTTATAAAGATGTGTGTGAATACGTGGCAGCGTAGGGAAGTCCTGTTTCAGAAGATGATAGGCCTTCACCACCAGATTTTTCTGTTCATCGCCCTCGATTTGGAGGTTAGTGACTTTCAGATCGCAATCAACATCTGAAGGAAACTGCGGATCCATCGGGAATACCTCCAGTGCATCACAGATGGGTACTGGATAAAACACGGTCTCAAGGTTGTGATAACCATCGGAACGTTTCTCTACGACATTCAGTCCAAGATTAATCTTGCAGATTGGAGCTGTCAACATATCACTTATTATTATTTTTCTTAGTTTTCTTCTGATTATTCCGTCCGTTACCCTTACTGTGCCAACGTCCGTGACGTCGGGTATTGGAACGTTTCTTCTCACGTTTGGTATATTCGGGTCCCTCACCAATGCCTTCCGGTAAGGCAACCTTCTCTACTTCCTTACCCAGGAAATGTTCTATTTGCTGAAAGCGGTAGATGTCTGCCTCGCTGACAAAGGTTATGGCCACACCGTCACGATCAGCACGGGCCGTACGACCAATACGATGCACATAATCCTCTGCATCATGGGGCACATCATAGTTGATGACAGTACGGATATCATCGATATCAATACCACGTGCCACGATATCGGTAGCAACGAGTACATCCGTCTGTCCTGCCTTGAAGCGATACATCACCTCGTCGCGTTCCTGCTGGGAGAGATCACTATGCATCTGGTCGCAGTTGATATGCATGGACTTCAGACTGCGGTTGATCTCTTTCACACGTTCTTTCTTTCCAGAGAAGATAATCACACGTTTCAGGTCACCCTGTTTGAAGATGTGGTTGATGATCTTCAGTTTCTGTGGGTCATAGCAGACATATGCACTCTGTTGGATTTTCTCCGCAGGCTTAGAAACGGCAATCTTCACTTCTACAGGATCGTGTAGCAACTGGACAGCTAACTCACGGATCTTCTTTGGCATGGTGGCGGAGAACATGATGCGCTGACAACTCTCAGGCAGTTCCTGTACCAGTTTCATGATATCATCGATGAATCCCATGTCCAGCATACGGTCAGCCTCATCGAGTACAAAGAAAGAGCAACGGCTGAGGTCGAGATTGCCTACCTTCAGATGACTTAACAGACGACCTGGTGTGGCGATGAGCACATCGGCTCCCAGACGCATACCCCGCAACTCCTGATCATAGCGTCCTGCATCGTTTCCGCCATAGACGGCTACACTGCTGACACCATCGAGATAATAGCCGAAACCTTGCATAGCCTGGTCTATCTGCTGGGCAAGTTCTCGTGTAGGTGACATGATGATACAGTTGATGGCATCCTTGGGATAGCCGCCGTCATCAAGTTGGGAGAGGATCGGCAAGAGATAGGCAGCCGTTTTTCCCGTACCCGTCTGAGCCACACCCAGCACATCATAACCATCGAGAATCTCTGGAATGCAACGTTCCTGTATAGGAGTCATCTCCTCAAAATGCATATCATAGAGGGCATCGAGGATATTATCGTTCAGATATGTTTCTTCAAATTTCATTAATTAGGCGCTTGTCGATAACAGAAATATGCAATAATAGTATAAAGAATATTGGGAATCCACGCAGCCAGTACCGGCGGGGTATCCGCATTGATGGCAAAGGTGGCACTAACCGTCTGCAGTAGGATATAGGAGAAGGAGAGTGCCAGACCGATACCCAGATAGAGACCCATACCTCCTTTTCGTTTGCGGCTCGAGAGACTCACACCAATAATGGTCAGGATAAAGGAAGCAAATGAGGTGGCGATACGCTTATGGTATTCCACTTCATATTGTACCACATTGCCAGAGCCGCGTTCTGTCTGTTTGGAGATATATTGTCGCAGTTCTGAAGAGGTAAGTGTCTCCTGCTGACCCTTGGAGAATACCAGATCCATGGGTTCCATGTGGATGACGGTATCCAGCATGACACCCGTTGTTATCTCTTCACGCAAACCTTTCAGTTTTCTGATCTTGTAGTTGTTGGCTTTCCAATGGAAACGTGTATCACTGATCGAGTCATAACGGATCGTTGAAGCCGTCATATGACTCACCAGTTTCTTGTTCTCAAACTTATCCAGAGAGAAACCATAACCTGTCTTGGTGCGGTTGTCGTAATTCTGTATGTAGGCAATGATACCTGGTCCCACCATCAACTGCACATTACTGGCCGAAGTGGTACGCTTGGAGTTCTTATATTTAGCCTCAAAGTCCTGACGGATCACCGTACCATGAGGAATCACATTGGAGATGAGATAGAAATTCACGACAGCGATGAGTGCTGCCGAGAGCATATAAGGCTTCATGAGCCGTTTGAAACTCACACCTGCTGCCAGCATCGCGATGATCTCACTATTACCAGCCAGTTTAGAGGTGAAGAAGATAACGGCAATGAAGACGAACAGAGGTGAGAACAGATTTGAGAAGTAAGGTACGAAGTTCGCATAGTAATCGAAAACGATGGCTTTTAGCGGTGCACCGTTCGTAGCAAACTTGGAGAGGTTCTCATTCACGTCGAAGACGATGGCAATAGAGATGATCAGAATAATCGAGTAGATGTAGGTTCCGATAAATTTCGCCATGATATAACGGTCGAGACGTGAAAGGAACTGTAAAGGATTGATCTTCCTCCACACTTTCCCCACACCTTTGCGTAACAACCGCCAATATTTTGCGATCAGAACAAGATACCGTTTCACATCTTCTTTATTCATCGTCGTTGTCCTAATTTGTCGATGACACTACGTTTCCACTGTACAAAGTCGCCTGCAATGATGTGCTGACGAGCATCGGTCACCAGTCGCAGGTAGAATGCCAGGTTATGGATAGAGGCTATTTGCATAGCCAGCAACTCCTGGGCCTTGAAGAGATGATGCAAGTATGCCTTTGTATGCAACTGATCGATGTAACACCCATCAGGATCAATGGGAGAGAAATCGTCTTCCCACTTCTTGTTACGCATATTCATCGTTCCTTCATAAGTGAAGAGCATCGCATTACGACCGTTACGGGTAGGCATCACACAGTCGAACATATCAACACCTCGTTCGATGGCTTCGAGGATATTCTGCGGTGTACCGACACCCATCAGATAACGGGGACGGTCCTTCGGCAGAATCTCGTTCACCACTTCAATCATCTCATACATCACCTCCGTTGGCTCTCCGACTGCCAGACCACCAATAGAGACACCACCGCCATCATTTAACTTGCCCAGCATGTCGATAACATGTTTGGCAGCATCCTGACGCAGGTCTTTATAGGTACAACCCTGCACGATAGGGAATAGCGTTTGGTTGTAGCCATAAAGGGGTTCAGTCTCGTTAAAACGCTTCACGCATCGCTCTAACCATCGTTGTGTAAGTCTCAGACTATTAGCAGCATACTGATAGTCACTCTGCCCTGGAGGACACTCGTCGAAGGCCATCATAATGTCTGCTCCAATGATGCGCTCGGTATCCATCACATTCTCCGGGGTGAAGATGTGTCGTGAACCGTCGATATGACTTTGGAACACACAGCCTTCTTCACGCAGCTTGCGGATACCAGTCAACGAGAAGACCTGAAAACCACCGCTGTCGGTCAGTATCGGACGGTCCCAAGTATTGAACTTGTGCAGTCCGCCTGCTTTGCGGAGGATATCAAGTCCTGGACGCAGATAAAGATGGTAGGTATTGCCTAAGATAATCTGAGCCTTGACCTGTTCCCGCAGTTCTGAGAAATGCACACCCTTGACGCTGCCTGCCGTTCCGACGGGCATGAATATAGGGGTCTGAATCGGACCATGAGCGGTCTGTATCAGTCCAGCCCTTGCATCGCTGGCGGAATCTGTATGTTGTACTTCGAACGTCATTTCTTGTCCTTCTCCTCTTCTTCGGG
>JAEEGK010006468.1_pt1 | contig 28217 bp, 17 predicted proteins | sample 8958771 | NCBI WGS metagenome assembly JAEEGK01 (sample SAMN16246547, study PRJNA631951) | gut metagenome | biome: gut microbiome; feature: rumen; material: SC-attached | host: Bos | place: Iran: Karaj | collected 2018-10 | reverse complement strand
AATTGTGTTGTTGAAGATATTTTTGATATATTTGTTGAAATAAGAGTTTTATTCATATTTTTTTTTTTTAATAATTTTTTTAAAATTGAAAAATTATTTTTTTTGAAAATAAAATTTAAAAAAATAAAAACATATTATAAATGGGAAACATAAGTTATTTTAAAAATTGTTGTCCACAAGATCAAGAAGAAAGTAGATTAGAAGATGGTGAAACTGCAAAAGAAATGACAGCATCTTTTGCAAAAATGTACAATGAAAATGTTTTACCAAAATCAGAATCGAATTCTAGAGAAAAAAATCTAATGGAATCATTATATTTTTTAAAAGATTCAGTATTAATAGGAAAAGGAAGTGGAAATCCAGTTGATAAATATAAAATAGAAGAATTAATAGGAAAAGGTGAATTTTCTTTAGTTTATAGAGCAACTTTAAAATCAAATGGTGAAAGTAGAGCATTTAAAGTAATTAAAAAAGATGAAAAAAATTTTAAACAATCACAAGAACTTATACAAGAAATTAAATTATTAGAAGAAACTGATAATCCTTATATTGTTAAAATGTATGAATTTTATGATTGTCCAAGAGCAATTTGTTTAATTAATGAATATTTAAAAGGAGGAAGTATTTATGATAAATTAAAAAAAGAAAAAAAATTTTCAGAATTTAATACTGCAATTATTATATTTCAAGTTTTAAGTGCTTTATCATTTTGTCATAGTCATAAAATAATTCATAGAAATTTAAATTTAACAAATATTTTAATTGATATTAAAGATCCTAATTTTACTCATATTAAAATAATAGATTTTTCAACTTCAGCTAAAATGGTAAAAGGAAGTGAAATGGAAGAATCAAAAAGTAATATTAAATTTACTGCACCTGAAGTTTTAAAGGGAAAATATAATGAAACAAGAGATATTTGGTCTGTTGGAGTTATAATGTATATTTTATTAACTGGAATTTATCCTTTTGATGGAAAGGATATTTTAAAAATAAAAGCAGAAATTGAATTATGTAATGTTAATTATAATAATGAAAATTTAAAAAAATGTTCTAATGAATGTATTGATTTATTAAAGGAATTATTAAATAAAGATAAAAATAGAATTAGTGCACAAAATGCAATTAAACATATTTGGTTTAAAAATTTAAATATTAAAGAAAGATTAACTTTTTTACCTTTTGAAAAAATAAAAAAAGTTTTAGAGCAAATTATGAAATTTAAACCAAAGAAAACTTTACAAAAATTATGTCTTGCTTATTTAGTAAGAAATTTTAATGATGAATCAGTAAATGATGCATCAAATTTATATTTACAAATTGATTATAATAATGATGGTAGTATTGATGAAAATGAATTTGTTATGCATTTAAAAGAAATTATTGAAAAAACTGGAGAAAAAATAGATGAAAGTTATTTAAAAAAAGTATTTGAAAATATTGATATTGATAAAAGTGGAACTGTTGAATATTCTGAATTTGTTGCTGCTGGTGTTAAAAAAGAATTAATTCTTAAAGAAGAAAATTTAAAAGAAAGTTTTGATTTTTTTGATAAGAATAAAAATGGTTTAATTAATTTAGAAGATTTAAGAGTTGTTTTTATGAAATTTAAAGGTTTTTCACAAGATGAATTTAATTCTATTGTTAGTGATGTTGATGCTGATGAAAATAATGAAATTGATTTTGAAGAATATAAAAATGTTATGAACAATATTATGGAATAATTAAAAAAGAGATTTAATAATTATATGCGTTAAATTTTTGTTCTTTTTGGTTTTGTTTTAATATATGTTCAATTTTATTTAAAACAATACTATTTTTTTTTAACAATAAAAATATTTTTTTATTTTCTCATTTTTAAAAATAAAAAAAAATAAAAAAACTAATTTCCTTTTTCACAAAAAATGCTTAAAAAAAAAATAGTAAAATTAACTTCAAAAAAAAAACAAAACAACAAAGAAACTAAAACAAAAAAACTAAAATAAAAAAAAAAAAATTATAAAATAACTTTTAAACCTCTCAAAAAAAAACAAATAAAAAAAAATTTAACAACATCCATCTTTATTTTTGACAACTTTTTGTTTACCTAATACAAAATTATTTTTTTCATAATCAATTTTTTTTTTCTTCATAATTTCCTCACTTAAACTTTGAAAAGCATTTTCAATTCCACTTCCATCCAAAGCACTAGTTTCAAAAAATTTAATACCATATTCTTCACCTCTTTCTTTTCCTTCTTCAAAAGTAATAACTCTTTCATTAACAAGATCTTTTTTATTTCCTAAAAGAACAATAGCAATTTCATCAGATTGAGTATTTAATTTAATTTGTTTCATCCAATCATTAATTTTATCAAAAGATTCTTTTTTAGTTAAATCAAATACTAAAATTATTCCTTCTGCTCCTTTATAATATTGTGATGTTATATTTCTAAAACGTTCTTGTCCTGCTGTGTCCCATATTTTCAAACGAACTTCATGATTACCTATTTGAAGTGTTTTTGATTTGAAATCTATTCCTATTGTTGATAATTGGTTTTTGAAAAATTGACCCTCAACGTAACGACGTAGGATACATGTTTTACCTACTGAACTTTCACCTAAGGTTAAGATTTTAAAGGTTAGTGTTTCTGACATTGTTGTTTTTTGTTTTGTTTTATTTTGTTTTATTTTTTTTATTTTTATTTTATTTTTTATTCAATGTTTTTATTTTTTTTTGAGTTTTTTTATGTTATTTTTTGTGATATTAATATAAAAATGAAATATTTGTTATACAACTTTATACAATTTATTAGTTAAAACTGAATAATTTTTTTAAAAATGAAAATATAACAAATAATAAAATCAAATAAAATCTTATTAATTTTTGTTAAAAAAAACTTATTGAATGATTTAAAAAAATAGGATTATTTATCTTTATTATTTATTACTTTAAAAAGAATTAAACTTAAAAAAGTATATTTTATCAATTTAAAAAATAAAAAAAAAATAAAAAAACAATCTTCCAATAAAATAATAAAAAAAATTAAAAAAAAAACCTTAAAAATTAGCAGTAGGAATAATATCATTCTTAAAATGTAAATAATCATTAACAGGAGGTTTATTTTCTTTTTCAAACTTCTTAATAACATTATACCTATTAATCTTATCAACATCATAAATAAAATTTTGATCCATAGTTTCAATCTTAGGTAAATTATTTTTCTTCATAAATTTATCAACAGAATTAACTCTCTCTTTCTTCATCCAATTACTTTCAGTTTTACAAAAAACATCTTTATCTAAATTTTTATCTTTAATAAACTTATGTTTCTCTTTATTATACAATCTATCAACAACACCATTTTCAATTTTTTTAACTAATTTATTATGTTTAATTTCAGCTTTACTCATATAATGTCTTTTATTCCAATTTGTTCCAGTACGATTCCATTCTAAAAAATTATTATTATCACCTCTTAAAAAATCAATTAAATGATAATTTGTTAATGGTTTAGAATTTAATTTTAAACCACCATCATTACATGAAATGTAACTGTCTCTTCCACTACCATCACTTAAATATTTAAATGGTGCTGCTCTATGATTTAAACTTCGAAAACGATAATTTGATCCTTTTGAATTTTTATTTATGTTTTGACCTGGGAGAATATCCATTTTCCAAAATCCACCATTGTTATATTGAATGTATATATCACGACCTTCACCATTTGAATTATATGCTGTGAAACTTGGACGGAATGTACGATATAAGGAACTTACTTCGTGGACTCTGTCTATCATTTTTTTTTTTTTTTTTGGTTAGTTATTTATTTATTATTTTTTTTATTTGTTTTTTTTTATTTTTGAATTTTTGGGATATGTTTTTTTTTATTATTTTTTTTATTAAATAAAATATGATTTTATTTTTTTTTAAAGAAATAAAAAAATATTTTAATTTTAATTAATATAATATTTTTTTTTGTTTAATTTAACATATCATAATCATCAACATTATCATTATAAACATCAATTTTTCTTTTAATTTTAGAATTAGCAACCCAACTAATATGATCTTCCATTGTTCTAGTAATCAACATTTCAGGATTATAAACAACTTCAGTACCTAATTGAACTTGTCCTTGTTCAATATAAGTTATTCCTTCTTTAATACTTTCACAATATTTATTTCTAAATAAAATAACAGAAAGTCTTCTTCTACAAAATTTAGCTATTCCAATTTCATCAATATCTTTTAAGGAACTTTTACTTTTTATTAAACCTAAATCATATAATCTTTTTAATAATTCTGAAGTTTTTTTTATTCTATATTCATCATCTGGTTTAAGTAACATTAATTTTGCTACTATTTTTTTTATCATTCCTACTATTCTATTATATTTTTTTAAATCTTCTCTTTTTTGAATATAATATCTTCTCATTAAATGAGTTTCTCTTAAATTATTATCTTTTTTCCAATTGAGAAAATCAACTTTTTTTAATAATTTTTTTTCATGATATTTAAGTTCTCTCATTTAAGATAAAAAATTAATATTTTTTTTAAATTTATGAAAATTTTATAAATAATTGAAAATGGGAATTTTTGAAACATTTGAATATGCAGATCAAGAATTAGATATAAATTTTAAATCACATAAATCAATTTCTGATGAATGGCTTAAAGATAATTTTGAAAATGTTTATATATTTTTATATTTAATGCCATTTAGAGAATATTATTATCTTTTATTAACAGAAGATACAGGAAAAAAAGATAATATTATTGAAGAACAAATAAGAACTTTTTCAATTAATAATGATAAATTATTAAATAATTTAATGTCAAAAGAAAAATTTAGTAACTTTATTTATAATAAATTATTTACTCATCCTTTATTAAAAAATCAAGTAAAAGATATAAATTATAAAACAAAATGTGCACAATTACTTTTATATATTTATTCATGTTTAAAAAAAAATATTTATAAATATCAATATGGAAGTGAATATATTCCAGGAAGTCCAAATTTAGTAACAAAATTACATTTATTAGGTATTGGATTTCTTTATTGTGGTGGAAGAAATATTGAAAAAATAGATTTTTTATATAGAATTTTTTCTGAACATGATGAACTTGTAAGAAAAAATGAATTAAATGATAAATTTTTTCTTTCTATTTTTTTAATCTCAAGTCAATGTATGCTTTATGCAAATAATAAAATGGATATTGATGATGATTTAAAATTTCCTGTTAGATATTTAAACACTGTTAGAAATTCTTTTAGTTTAATTAATATTGAAACTAGTATTAATTTATTTAATAATTCATTTTTTGAAGATAATGAATATTATGAATATGAAGATTTTATTAGAATTTTTAAAGAACAAGATTTTGATTGGATTTTTTCACCAAGTGGAATTAGAGATTTTTTAGAAAGAAATGATGAAAAAGAAGCTAATAATTGGAGAGAATTAATTAGAAATTATGCAAAAAGAACTATAATTAGAGCAATAAATACAAAAAGTTCTGGAAGTATAATAGGTAATAATTAGTTAATATTTCTTTAAATTAATTGTTTATTTAATATATATTAAATATACTAAAATAAAATTTATTAAAAATTTTAAATATTTTCAATTTTTAAAAATTAATAATTTAAAAAAATTAATAATAATATCTCCAAAAAAAACAGTTTTTTAAAATTTAAATATGATTAAATGAATTTACAAAAAAAAAAACAAATAAAAAAAATATAAAAGTAAAATTTAACTTTTTTTACTAATAATGTAATAATAATATATAATGAAATAAACTAACATAAAACATATCTAATAACAGAACAAAAAGGTGCATCAGGTAATAAACAAACTTTTAAAATAGCATAATCTTCATTATTTAATTTTCCTTTATTTTCCAAAATTTTATTTTTAAATTCATTATTTTTTTTTAAAACATACCTTAAATAAAACAATCCAGAATAAAGTAAACTTACAAAATCTTTTTTAGTAATATAATAAACACCTAAACTATTTAAACAATTAGAATATCCTCCAAAAATTCCTAAAATAATTTTATCTTTATTATCATTAAATTCAGTAATTTTTTCTTCTCCAGTATTTCCACCACATTTAATACTTTTTCCTTTATTAGTTCCAAATTCTAAATAATCAACTCCTTTATCTCCAGTTCTAATTTTAAAATTTACTAAATTTTCATTTACTTCTAAATTTAATTCTTCATATAAATCACTTCCTTTTTCACTTTTAAATTCTCCTGTTGTTGTTGTATTTCCTTTTAATCTATCACGATAAAATATTTGAATTCCTGTTACTATTTCGTTTTTATCTATTTTTCCATGATATATTTTTATTCTTGATATTTTGAAATTTAATAAATATTCTGAGAAAAATTCTTCGTCATCAAATGATTTTGTATCTTGGAAAACATTTCCATAATTACCTGTTGAATTTATTAATATTATGTGGTTTGAATTTTCATCTTGTGTTTCAGCCAAAGTTGAAGACATTTTATTTTTTTTTTTTTATATTTTTTTTAATTATATATTAAATAATTTTTTAAATTAATTTTTAATATATTATAATTAAAAGGTAATAAATATTGTTTAATTTAAAAATATTTATTTTTAAATCGATTCAAAATGTTCAACAACTAAGATTTTGAATTATTCATTTATAAAGATGAATAATGATTAGAGAAAAAAGATTTAATTATACAAAATTCAAGAATTAATATTAATTACTTTAAAAAAAGATTTAATGTTAGGAAATATAGATATTTATAATTTATTTAAAATATAAAAATAGAAAAAATATATATTCGTTTAATAATAGTTAAATAAAAATATAATAAAATAAAATATATAAATTAAACCATAAAAAATAAAAAATAAATATATAACTAAAGAAAATATATTTTTTTGTCATTAAAATTAATTAGAAAATAATATTTTACAAAAAAAAATAAAAATTTAAATTATTAAAAATAAATTAAATGTCATCATTAAACAAATCAGAAACCCTAAAACCATTTTTAAAAATAAATGACAATTCCTCATCATTCGCAATGTCAGCACCAGACACATCACAGCAAATATTATCAGATTTAGATTTACCTCCATCAAATACTCAATATATAAAAAGATATCAAAACCAATCATTATTATATGGAATAACATTTCAATCATCATCATCACCTTTAACATTAGCATTATCAACAAAAAACATTTCATTAAAAAATAAAATAACAATAATAGAATTTTTACCTCAAGAAGATAAATTTATAGAAAGATCAAGTTCTGAATGTGAATTTCCCCCATCATCAATTTTATTTTGTCCAAGTTCATCAAATAAAGATTTATTAATATCAACAAGTGATTCACTTAGAATATATAAATATTCAGAAAATAAATTAACATTTCAAAAAGAAATAAAAGGTAATAATAAAATATATTGTGGTCCATTAACATCATGTGATTGGTCACATATAAACCCATCAATTGTAGGAGTTTCATCATCTGATACAACATGTAAATTATGGGATATTACAAAATTAGAAATTTTAAATACTTTAATTGTTGATGATAAAAGTGTTTATGATATTAATTTTGGTAATGATGATTTTACTTTTATGACTGCTGGTGCAAGTGGTGGTATTAGATTATTTGATATTAGAACACCTGATACTTGTAAAGTATTATTTAATAATGGAGATCCAGTTTCTAGAGTAAAAGGAAATTTAATTAATGGAAATTTAGTTATTTGTTGTTTTTTAGATAAAAGTATTATTTATGTTTTAGATAAAAGAAAACCTGATATTCCTTATGCTATTTTAGAAGGACATACTAATGTTGTTAATAATGCTATTTGGGCACCTAAAAGTAATACTAATGTTATTAGTGTTGGTGATGATAAAATGGGTCTTGTTTGGGATGTTTATAGTGATTATATGCCTAAATGTGTTATGGAATATAAAGCTAATAAAGAAATTGAAAATGTTTCATGGGAGGATGCTACTGATGATTGGGTTGGGATTATTTATGGGAATATTGTGGAAGTTTTGAAAATGAAGTAATGGGTTTTTTTTTTACTTTATTTTTTTTTTAATATTATTATTTATTTATAATATTATTTTATTGTGGTTTTTTTTGTATGGGTTTTTTTTTTTAGTATGTTTTTAATTCTGAAAGAACGTCTTCATAATATTTTAATTTTTCATCTGCATCATCTTCTTTTCTACATAAATAAATATAGTGTGTACTTTTTTTACTTATATCTTCATAAAAATTTTTTATATCATATACTTCTATATCATAATTTAAATAATCCCATTGAAGATGTTTTAATCTTTCTTTTGGTGAACCAAAAGAAATTAAAATATATATTCCATTTGGTTTTAATACTCTTGTTATTTCTTTTGTTAATTTACTTGCTTCAACAAAAGCATTTTCTCCACATAATATTGTATCTAATAATCCTTTATCAATTACTACATCAAAAAAATTATTTCCATATTTCATTTTTTTAGCATTCATTGGAATATAAACTATTTTTGGTCTTTTACCAATATTTCTTTTTCTCATTATATTTAAAGATTCTATTGATATATCTATATTATAGTTATTAGTATAACCATCATCATACAATTTTTCACTTAATTCACTTGTTCCACTTCCTACATTTAAAATATTTGCATCTTTTGGTATATTTAAATTTAAAATAAATTTTCTTAAATTATCATAATCTTCTAACCAATCATATGTTCTAGTATTTAATATTTTATATCTTTCATCCCAATAACTTTTTGAACTATAATTTAACATCAATTAAAAAATTATTAAATTTATAATAAAACATTGAAAAAAAAAAATAAAAATAAAATTAAAAAAATAAAAAAAATAAATAATTCTTACTTAAAAATTTCTAAAGGTGGTGAATTTTCATTTCTAGCAGTAAGTACCTCACATCCATCTTCAGTAATTAAAAGAGTATGTTCAAATTGAGCACTTCTTTTTCCATCAGCAGTAACAGCAGTCCAATTATCAGTCCAAGTAACATCTTTCCAATCACCTTCATTAATCATAGGTTCAATAGTAAATATATGACCAGGTTTCATAATTCCAAAAGCTTTATTATTTTTATAATGAGGAACAGTAGGAGTAGTGTGAAATAATTTTCCAACACCATGTCCAGTATAAGTTCTAACAACACTTAATTTTTCTCCTGTAATATATTCATCTATTAAATCTCCAATTTCATGATATTTTGTTCCTGGTTTACAAATTGCAATTGCTTTTTGTAATACTTCATAAGCTGCTTTTACTAAATGTTTTCCTTTCTTATTAACATCACCAACTAAGTAAGTTTCATTTAAATCAGCATGAAAACCATGATGGAAAACTGTAACATCACAATTAACAATATCACCATTTTGAAGTGGTCTTAAATCAGGAATACCATGACAAATAACTTCATTAACTGATGTACAAACACTTTTTGGAAATTTATAATAATTTAATGGTGAAGGATAACAATCATTTTCAATACAACATTCATGACAAACAATATCTAATTCATCTGTTGTCACACCAGCAGCAACAGCTTTATGTATAGTATCTAAAACAAGACGACCTAATTTACCAGCTACTTTCATTTTTTCAATTTCTTCATCCGTGAAAACAGGAATTTCTTTTGAATTTCCAACTGCTTCTTCACATGGTGAAATACCTTCTGGATCATCTGCATAATCTGGTTTTTCTATTGAATCTGGTATTGGACGACGTGGTGTTACTTTGTAACGACGAAGTTTTCCTGTATATGGAAAACCATCTTCTATTGGCTCATAGTCTTCATGAATTTTACGATGTTCTGACCAATATGATTGAAAACATTGTTTTCCACAAAAGTAACTTTTATCTTTTATACCAAGTTTTAAACAGTTTGGACAACGAAGTTTACCTTCATTTTCACAGTTTGGTGCATTACATTTATGAATTTTTTTTGATGTGGTTGTTTCCATTTTTTTTTAGTTTAGTAAATTATTATTTTTGATTTGAGGATTAAATAATTATTTTTTTTTAAATATTTTTTTTTATATTTAAATTTATTTATTAGAAATTTCTTTTTATTTGATAATATTAATTATTAATTATCTTATTCCATTAAATGTCGGATAATGATGAAAAAAGTGAGAAATCAAATGATAAAAAAACTACAAAAACAATAACAGAAACTCAAAATATAACAGATCCAAATGGAATATATAGTTTAGATTCAACATTTGAATCAATTGGAGTATGTCCAGAATTATGTGAAACCTTAAAAGAAATGGGTTATAAATATCCAACAAAAATTCAAAAAGAAACATTACCCTATGCTTTAAATTCCAAAGATATAATAGGATTAGCAGAAACTGGTTCAGGTAAAACTGCTGCATATGCAATACCAATTATACAAAAATTACTTGATACTCCAAATCATTATTTTTTCGCATGTGTAATGGCACCAACAAGAGAATTATGTCTTCAAATAAATTCAATATTTGAAATAATTGGAAGTTCAATTGGTTTAAAAACAAGTGTATTAGTAGGTGGTTTAGATTTAACATCTCAAGCAATATCTCTATCAAAAAAACCCCATATAATAATAGGAACTCCAGGTCGTGTTGCAGATCATTTAGGAAATACAAAAGGTTTCAATTTAAAACATCTTCAATTTCTCGTCTTTGATGAAGCAGATCGTTTATTAGACTTAGATTTTGAAAAACAAATAAATCAAATCTTAGGAGAAATTCCTCGTGATAGAACAACATTTCTATTCAGTGCAACAATGACATCAAAAGTACACAAATTACAAAAAGCTTCCTTACATAATCCAGTAAAAATAGAAATAAACTCAAAATATACAACAGTTCAAACATTAATTCAAAATTATATATTCATCCCAGATAAATATAAAGAAACATACTTAGCATATATTCTAAATGAAAATATAGGAAAAACAATAATAGTTTTTGTAGAAAAAGTATTAGATTCAATGAATATAACATTCATTCTTCGTCATTTAGGATTTCAAGCAATATCAATAAATGGTAAAATGACTCAATCAAATCGTATAGGAGCATTAAATAAATTTCGTGATGGTGAAAGGAATATTTTAGTAGCAACAGATGTAGCTTCTCGTGGTTTAGATATACCAAATGTAGACTTAGTTATTAATTATGATTTACCTTCTCAAGGTAAAGATTATATTCATCGTGTAGGAAGAACTGCGAGGGCTGGTAAAAGTGGAAGAGCAATTAGTTTTGTTACTCAATATGATGTTGAAGGTATTCAAGCAATTGAACATTTAATTGAAAAAAAAATGATTTTATATGAAACTGATGAAGGGAAAGTTCTTAGTTTATATGAGAAAGTTTTAGAAAGTATTAGAGCTGCAAAAAATGAATTAAAGGATTTGTTAAAGAAAACTAAAAGTAAAGATAAATATGATACTAAAGCTGATAAAGATGATGATGAAGGAGAAGTTTATGAACAATTTATTATGAGAAAGAGAAATAATGAGAAAAATAGTTTTAGAGGTAAAAGTTTTGTTAAGAAAAAAAAGAAAAAATAAAGATTTTTTTTTATGTTTTTTTTAATGTTTTTTATTTTAAGGATGTAAAATTGAAATTAATGGAAATATGATTTTGTTGATAGTAAAATTTTTTATTTATAATTTTTTATGTTTATTTTTTTAAAGGAATTTTTTTATAGTTTTATTTTTATTTTTAATTTTCATTTTTTTTAATAATCAATATTTATTTTATATCTTTTAACATTAAAATAATTTTCTTGTTTATCAACTTCATTTTTTACTTTAATATCAATGAATCCAATAGGTTGATTAAAATCATAAATATTATCATCATCTTCAATATAAAAAGGCATAGAAATTTTACTATATTTTTTAAAATCTTTTATTTTATTAATTTTTCTTTTTCTTAATTCTTCAATTTTTTTTTGTTCATCTAATTTTTTTTCTATTTCAGCATTTTTTTCTTTTTGTTCTTCTTCTTCAACAAATTTTTTAACTTCATCATTTTCTTCAACTTCTTCATGATCTAATTTATTTATATCTTTATTATCATCATTTTCTTTATCAACAACATTATTATTTTTATTATCATCTTCTTCATCCTCAATCAATATTCCACCACCTTCCATTAAATTATTTTCTTCATTATTTTCTTCATCAATCATTACTCCACCACCTTCCATTAAAATATTTTCTTCATCTTTTTCATTTTTTAACTCTCTAGTTTTTCTTAATTGTTGTTCATCTTCATCATCATCATCTTCATCTTCATTTTTTATTTCACCTCCTATATCTATTAAGTTATTTTCTTCTTCTTCATCTTGATTTTCTTCTTGTTTTACATTTTTTGATTTTTCTATTTGTTCATCTTCATCATCATCTTCATCTTCATTTTTTATTTCACCTCCTATATCTATTAAGTTATTTTCCTCTTCTTCATCTTGATTTTCATCAATCATTACTCCTCCACCTTCCATTAAAATATTTTCTTCTTCTTCCATTTTAATTCTTTTTTATTTTTATTTAAAAAACTGAAATTACATTTTTTTATTAATATTAATAAAAATTAATTATTAATATAATTAAATTAAAAATGTAAAAAAAAAATAATTAAAAAAAAAATATATTAAATGATCAAATCATTTTTAATATTCCTATCAATTAGAATCATTTTATCTCAATCAACACATACGATTTTAAAATTAAATGAAACAATAAAAGGAAAAATTGTAAATGCTTTCTCATATGAATATTATAAATTAACAATTCCAGAAGGAACAAAAGCAAATAAATCTAATTTAATAATCAATATTGATCAAGATGAACTTACAAAAGAATATTCAGATCCAGATATTTTTGTTTCAAAAACAATAGAACAACCAGGTTTTTTATTCTCAACTTGGCGTTCAGCAAAAATAGGAGGTGATATTATATCAATTTCATCAAATGAAGTTTATTCAAATGAAATATTTTATATTTCTGTTTATTGTCTTGAAAAATGTGAATATGAATTAATTGCCTATTTATCAGAAACTATTAATATAGATGATAATGATATTTATTTTTTCAATTTAAATAAGAGTAATCCTATTTTATTAAAATTACATACAAAAAAAGATTTTCAAGAAATAACAATTGGTTCTATTGCTTTTGAATATAAACCATATAAAATGTATATAAGTAAAGATTCAAATCCATCATCATCAAATACTTTAGATATTCAACAAAGTTGGATATATGGTTATACATATACTATGATAAAAGGAGATGAGGATTATTGTTCTGATTGTGATTTATATATTTTATTAACTACTGAAACTACTAATGTTGAAATTAATATTTATTCTGAATATCCTAATTCAATTATTCCTATTTATACACAATTTAGTTTTTATGATAATATAAGAGAAAATCAATGTAAATGTTATTATTATAATGTTCAAGGTTATGAAAAATATTCACTTATTATAACTATGCAATTATTTAGTGGAGCTACATTAATTCAATTAAATGGTTTTGAATCAAAAGTAAATATGACTTTTTATGATATACCATATGATGAAACTACATATGAAGTTACTAATGAAAAAACTCTTGTAATTGATGAAAATGATATAAATATTTTTAGAAATAAAGCAGAACAAAAAGGATTTGTTAATTTTGATAGATTTCATTTTTGTATTTTAGGTTATTCAACTTCTTCTTTTACATTACAAGCTTCTACTAATTATGATATTACAGAAGGACAATATACTAATTTTATTATTGCTGGAAAATCAATAACTGGTTTTTTACCTACATCTAATGTTACTTCATATAGTTTATTAGATTTTTCTGCTGATAGTAATATTTCTATTTCTGTAAATGAAATTGAAGGTTTAATTAATGTTTATGGTTATTTTTCTGAAAATTATGAATTTTTTAATAAATCAAAATTAAATGATTTAATTAATGAAAATAAAATTATTAAACCAAATACTGAATGGGGTGGTTTAAATTTTAAAATTGATGATGAAGATAATATTTGTCATCAAAAAAGAAAGAATAATCCTAAATTAAGTGAAAAAAATATTGAGCTAAATTGTGTTTTATATATAATTATTGATTGTATAGGAAAAGAGAATTGTTTATTTAGAATAAATACTTTTCAATCAAAATCAACTTATTTATTAATTCCAAGAACATCAATTTATAATACAATTCCAGGAGATGAAACAGATTTTTATAAAATTATAAATGATGATGAAAATGTAGAACAAATTGTAATTGTTTTAAATTCAATTTCTGGAAATGCAGATATGGAAATTTATAAATATGATGAAGATATAAATGATTATAGATTTGTAGATTCTTCAAATAATGAAAAAGATTTACCTGATGTTATTAGAGTTAAAACTTATAATAAAAAAGGAGTTTTTTCTGTTCAAGTAAATGCTAAAAATTTTGTTACCTATAGTATATATTATTATGTTATAAAAAAAAATAAAGGATTTGATATTGAAAATATTGCTTTAGATTTAAAAAAGGGACAAATTGTTTATGATTATCTTGAAAGTTCATCATCTTTTAAAATTTATTCTTATTCTGTTGATTCTGAAAATGCAAATGATATTAGAATTGGATTAACAAGAAGAAATAATGATCTTAAATTTTATGTTTATAAAGATTTAGAACAAGTAAGATTTATTGATAATATTTTTTCAAATTTTGATTGGGAAGCTAATGCTGATTCTCAATTAATAATAAAATCAACAGATCCTAAATATATAAAAAAAGGTTTTTATTATATTATAATTACAAGAAAAAATAAAGAAGAAAAAGATTCTTTTGAAGATGAAGATTATTATATAAGTATAACTGATGAAAAAAATCCATTATTATTATTTGATAATACTCAACATTCTGCAACTTTATCAACAAATTATCAATATCAATCATATTATTATTCAGTAAATTCAATAGAAGATTTATCTATTTCAATTTATGCAGATTATGGAAAAATTAATGTCTATATTGATTTCTCTTATTTTACAATTTTACCAACTTTATCAAGAACAAATTTATATTTTATAGAAAAAGGTACTTCATCAATTTTTCTTAATATTCCAAAAAGTGATTTAGAAAAAAAATGCCAATCAGAAGATAAATGTGATATATTTATTATTATTTATTATCCTGGTGATGAAATGCTTTATGGAAGTTCATATATGATAAGTGGTAAAATTAAGCATAATGCAATTACAACTTTATTTGATGAATATGAATATAGAAATGCAATTGAAGTTAAAGAAGAACAATATTTTGTTATTTATGATTTAAATTTTGATGATGATAAAGATAATTATGTTATTACAATTAAAAGTGATAATGGTCAAGTTGAATTATATGCATTTTTAATTGAAATTGAAAAATTAAATCCAATTTATTTCCCAAAATCAAATAATTATCATTATAAAGCAGAAGAAGGAAAATATGATACTTCACTATTAAATATTCCTAAAAAAGATTATGAAAAATGTAAAAAATGTAAATTACTTTTAACAATGAAAGGAATATATTTAGGATTTACTGGAAATTCAATATATTATTCAATATTATTTTCATCTAAAATAACAAGAATAACAAAAGAATCTCATATTCAAGATTTCATATATGAAGGAGAAAATCATTATTATAAAATATATATGGAACCATCAGATAAAAATGTTTTTATTTCATTATATAATGTTGATGGTGATACAGATATTTATGTAAATTATGGATTAACACCACCAACATATAAAAAGTATCATTGGTTTAGTTTAGAACCAACACATCAATTTATTAATATTGATAAAAATGATCCTATAATAACACAATTAGGAAAAAAAGATCTTGAAGGTGATTATACTATTATGATTACTGGTGTTACTGATTCTTTTTATACTTTAGTTGTTTCTAGTAATAAAAATTTAATTGATATTGGAAATAATTCTCCAGGGTCTTGTAAATGTAAAAAAAGTGAAAGTTGTAATTTTAAATTAGATTTATTTGAAAATGAAATTGATTATAATGTTTATCAAGAAATTTATCATGATGATGATATTCAAAATTTATCTTTTATTTTTACTTCTTATTTCTTATATGGTTATGGTGATATGTATGGAAAATTTTTTGAAAATCAAGATTATGAATCAATTGAAAAGATTATACCTAATGAAGATGAGTTTGATTTTTCAAATTTAGAATTTAATAAAAGACAATTTATGAAAATTGATATTAATAAAGAAGATAAAAGAATTGGAATGGAAAGTTGGTTTTTAATTTCTATAAAATGTAATGAGGATAGTTTAGTTGAAATTAATACTGCAAAATCATATTTAACAAATTATGTTTTAGATACAAGAAGAGAAAATTTATATTATTTCCCAAAATTTACTGATAGTGATATTAATTTAATGCCAGTATTAAGTCATTATTTATTTTATGAAAAAGATTTAAATTTTGAAATATATTCATACAAAGGAAAAGGAAAAATAACAGTTTTTCAAAATTTAACAAAAATTGATGAATTTGGTGAAGTAGTTGATTTACATAATGATGTAGCATCAATAACATTAAATGCAAAAGAAACTGAATATGGAACAGTAAAATATGATAAGAATAAAAATTTCTATAATTTATTTTTTAGAATAGAAGCTTTAGAAGATTTTGGTTTTCGAATTAAATTAAATTATGATCAAACATGGACAAAACTTAATATTGGAAAACAAAATTCATATATTGTAAATGATGAAGAATTTTATGGTTATTTTGATTTATTAGATAAATATGAAGATATTGTTTTATCTGTAATGATAAAAAATCCAAATGACACTGCAAAATTATATATTAAATATGATTTATATGATTTATCAATTGAAAATTTAGATGATAATAAACATAAATTAGATATACCTAATGAAGGGAATCATGATTTAAAAGCAGAAACAAATAAATTATTAGGTTCTATTACATTAAAAATTCCACAATTACCAAAAGAAAAAAGACAAAATAAAAAATGTAGAGTTTTATTTTTAATTGAATTTACAGAAATTTCAGTTGATGAAGATACAATAATTAATATTTTAATTTCACCAAGTGTAAATAATTACAAAAGAATAGATACTCAACCAAAACAAATTTATTTCTCATCTGAAAAAAGTACAATAAAAGATACTACAATTTTTGATATAAACAAAGAAAATAAAAAAGATAATATAATAGTATTAGAAGTTTCATCTTGTAGAGGAACATTTGAAACTCAATTAAATAATAAAATTACATATTATAAAAATCCTTTTACAGAAATTGAATCACATCCATATTTAAGTAAAGGAAGAAAAGTATTAACTTTATTAAATGCAACATTAGATACATATTATTTAACTGTTTGGGTATCTGGTTCAAATTGTAATTTAACTAATACTACTCAATGTAATGAAGAAGGAGGTGAATATATATTATATTATTATTCAACTGATGAACAAAATTATAAATTATCTAATTTTGAACCAATTTTTACTTTTGATGAAATTTCTTCTGGAAAAATTGAATTAAAATTACCTGATTTAAAAAGTAAAAATGATGAAAAAATCACTATGAATAATTTTCATATTTTTATATCAAAGGATAGTAAAGATTTTGAAAATATGGAATCTTTATGTTATTTAAGTAAAATGAAAAGTAATGATAAAAATATAAAATATAATTATGATTCAAAAAATAATAAATTTATTATTGAAGGATTAACACCTGAAACAACTTATTATATTAATATTGAATATCAAAATCCAAAAACTGGAGAAAAAATTGTTTTCAAACCTTTATTAATTATGCTTAATATAAAAGCAACTAATAAAGTGTTAACTGGATTTATTATTTTCATAATTGTTGCTTTATTAATCATTTCTTTTATTTTTTATAAAAAATATAAAAATACTAAACAAGAATTAGAATATCATTTAACTGAAGTTAGAAGTGGTTTTGATCTTTCTGGAGATAAATCGATGATAGAATTAGGAAAAATTAGTCGTAAATCTAAAACAAAATATACAACTTTAGATGAGGAAAAATTAGATTAATAAATTAGAGATATTAGCATTATTATAAAATTTTATTATTAATTTATATTTAAATTTATTAAAAAGTAAATAAAAAACATGTATTAAAACTAAATTATCATATAGAAATATTATATATTAAACATTTTTGGAAAAAAATTATTATGATATTAATATATAAAAAATTAAAATTCATAAAAAATAAAAAGAATACAAACAAAATATAATAATTAATCAAATTCATTATCATCACTTATTGTAAATTGTTGTTCACATGCTTTAGACGAAATATTACTTTTTCCTATTGAAGAATTATCTTTTTCAATTTTTTTTTCTTTTTCATCTTCTTTATTATCATTTCCATTAAAAACATTTAATAAATCTTGACATGTCAAAGGTTTTTGTTTTTTATTATTATTATTACTATTTTCAATATTTTCATTACTTTGAACACCATTAACTTTATAAATAGAAAAATCACTATTCATATGTGAATTTAAATGATTAGAATTTTTTAATGTATTATTACCATATTGATTCTTACTTGAAGTTAATGAAGAAATTATACTTTTATTTTTTGGTGATTCTTCATCTTTTTTTATTTCTTCTTTAATATTTTCAAAATGAATATTTGGATCTTTTAAAGTTTCTTTTAATATTGTTTTATCTAAAGAATTAAAATCATTATTAATAAGATTTTGTTCCTTTTTAAAATTTCTTGATTGATAATTTGAATTATGTAAATTATTATTAAATAAATAATTTTTATCGGGAATTTCTGTTGAATTTGATGAATTTCTATTACGTGATGTTAAATTCGATTCTTTTTCATTTCTCTTAATTGAAATTAATTCTTTTTGTAAATTATTATTATCAATAACATCTTCTCTTTTTAAATTATTTCCTTGGGATAAAATATTAGTTTCAATTTTATCATCTTCACAAATTTGGCAGGAACAAATTTTATTTCCCATTATTACAGAATTTTTTATAATTATATTAAAAAAAGAAAATAAAAAAATATATAAAAACATATTTTACTTAAATATTATTTTCCATTTAAATAAATAAATAAAAACTCTAAATAAGAATATTATAATTTAATAATCAATATTAAATTGACTAAAAGATAAATTTTTCATTTCTTCCATTCTTTCTTCACTTTTTTTCCCAAGTAACTCTCCTTGTAAATCAAATTCAATTCCATTATTAGTAATACTATCTCTAACTTTTTTAACATTTTCAATTAATTCTTCACTTATTTTACTATCAATACTTTGATTATCAGGAGGTTCTTGTGAATTACCAAAATCATTATAATTATCAGGAATTTTTTTTTTTTCAATATCAAATCTTACAATATTATATATATTACCATCATTAAATTCAACATTAGGAAATCTACCATCACAAGAAACAAAACCATCAATTAAAAATTGACATCTATATTCACCACTTAAAAAAGTATCTGGTGGAATTGATAAAATAAACATATTTAAAAATTCATTATATTCAAATGGAAATTGTTTACTTGGACTATTAAACATTCCTATATTAATTGCAGTTGATGAACCTGGAAAAAATATTTTTAATTCTACTGTTTTTGCATAAAATGGATATGTTATAAAGTAATTATTTTTCATTTCATTTCTTAATTTTTTAAATTGAGAATAGTATTTATAACCTTTGTATGCATGTTGAATTTTTTCTGCTGATTTTTCTCTGTTTTTTATTATATTTTCTTTTATTGCTTTTATTGTTATTTCATTTTTAATATATATTGATTTGAATAAATTTATAACTTTATCTGCACATTCTTCTCTTTTATCAACTATTTCATCTCTTAAAAATAATTTTCTTATTTTTATTCCTACTAAATATTGTCTTATTAGACTTTGGATTAAAATTATTTCTTCTATTCCTTTTTTTTCTATTTCTTCTTCTACTTTAAGATTAAAATGCTTTTTAAATAAATAACTTCTGAATATTGATTGAATTTTAATTACACTTTTTTTCTTATCTAATAATGAAAGTTGATTTTCTTTATGAATGTATCTACAACCTAATTTTAAAATTGGATTTAATTTTTTATTGTGAAATAATTTAAAATCAAGTATTCTTTCTTCAACTTTTTCGGGTTTTTTAACAAGAGAAATGTTATTTTCTGGAATATTATTATTTGTTAAATTAATATTTTTATTTTCTTCTTGGATTTTATTTTTACCATCATTTGATGATTTCTGGTATACAGCACTATTTAATTGAAATAATCTTCTTAAAATTCCTGTTTCTCTTTTTGAAATCTTATGTCTTGGTTTAGTTGATTGGGAAATCATTATAATTTTAAATAAGAAACTAAAAAAAAATAATTATAAAATAATAAAAAAAAATTAATTCTTTGAATAGAAGAAAAAAATTAATTTTAAAATAAATAAAAAATATTTATCTAATTATTTATTCAATCAATAATTAAATTAAAAAAATTTTGATTTAAGAGTATAATTTCCACTTATACTTTTAAATCTATCTCTATCATGAAACATATTTGAATAATTTTTATTTAAAAAATTATTATTACTATTATTATTGTTATTATTACTAGAAAAGAAATTAATATTATCAACAGTTCTATTTCTTTCCATTCCAAATTTATTATTCTCATTTCTATCTTGTAAATAGAAATTAGGTGATTTAGAATTAAAATAATTTAATTTCGAATCATAATTATTATTATTATTTTTATTATATGAAAATATATAATTTTTATCAACAGAACGTGAAGGCAAAGTCATTGGATTTGAATCAAATGCATTTTCTCTGTTTGTATTATCTATATGAAAATGTTCAAATTTAAATGAATTTTTTTCATTTTCATCTTGATTTACTTTTTCTTTTGCCTCTATTAATTTATTATATGCATTTTTCACATTTCTTTTTTTTACATTTAAATTTTTTGAAGATGAAGATATATAATCATTTGATGGTAAAACTAATTCTTCTTTTAATTCTGATTTATCTCTATCAAAAACTGTCTTTGTTGATATTTCAAAATTTTTTGGAGTCGAAGGAACTTTTTGATCATAAAATGTATTATATTTTTCTTGATATACTTTATCTTCAAATAAATTATTACTTTTCCTATTTTCAAATTCATTATTTAAGCTTTCTCTTATTTTATCACCTTTACTTTTCTCATTAGTATCAAAATAATAATTTGAAAATTTATTTAATATTGATAAATTATTATTATTATTTTGGTTATTATTATTATTATTTATTAAAACTGTTTTATCTTGTCTTGAAGATTTTAAAATTGGATTATCTAATCCAAAAAAATTTTTATTTTCTTTATTTTCTTCTTTATTATTTTTATTTTCATTATTAATTAATTTATTAACTTCAGTAAAATTAACATAATTCCCATTTACAACTTTTTTAATAATAGTTCTAACATCATCACATTTACTAAGTATTTCAAGTAAAGGAACTAATTTCATTAATTCATTATCAGTTTGACAAGAATGCCAAGTTAAAATAGGAATTCCATTATCTTTATTATATAAATATGAAACAGGATTATTATCAATAATAATTAAATCTTTTAAATCTCTTCCAACTTTCCTTAAATCTTTAATAAATAAATTACCAGTTGAAGTACAATGTTCTCTAAATAATCTATAAGAAATTCTTTTTCTAGGATCTAATTTATTTAAAAGTGGATTTGCATAATCTGGAATTGAAGCAGTGAAAATTACTAATTCAAATAAATGATACATTTTTTCTAAAAATTCATCTACAAATGGTCTTTTTAAAACATGAATTGTATGTTCTTTTCCATCATATATCATATTAAATATTATATCTTCTTTTGAATAAAAAGATTTAAATGCAGAATGAACTAATGTTTCATCTAAATCTAATATTAATGTTTTTTTCTTTGATAAAAAATACTTTTTTTCAGGAAGATATTTACAATTTGGATTTAGATTTAATTTTCTTATTTCTGAGTTTAATTTTAATGTATTTGAATTTGAATTATTATTTATATTCGATAATTTTTTTGATAATTCTGCAAAAATTTTTTGATTTTTAGATTCATTTTTTGTAGGCTCTAAATCACCTGGACTGAATATTTTATCTTTTAACGCTTCAAAATAATTTTTTTTTTTATTTGATTTAAAGTTTAGATTAATTGGTTCTATAATACTATTTGTATCATCTTTATATTTTTTATTATTATCATTTGAATCAATTATTGGTCTCATTAACATTAAATTTTTATCTAATGTATTAGCTGGAAGAATTTTATGATTAGATGATAAATGAATTACATTTTTTGGAGTAATTATTCCTTTCATATTCATTTTTTTTAATTAAAACTAAATTATTAATATTAGAAATTTTATATTATTTTTAATATTATCTCTTATTAATTAAAAACTATATTAGAATTAGAAATAAAAAAAAAATTTAATAATTTTATTTATTATCATAATATCCATTTACAAATGGATGTTTTAATAACTCTTCTGCAGTAGGTCTAAAAATATTATTTCCTCTCCAGCATCTATGAACAAAATCTAATAAAATTCTATTATCTCTATGATAAAAAATATCTAAAATATCATCATCAGCAACTTCAAGTGGATTTGAATAATTAATTATATTAATATAATTAAAATTATTTTTATCATTAGAAATATAAGGATGTAATCCAGAAACTAAGAAATAAACCACACAACCAAGTGACCAAATATCACAATCAAAACCAACTTCTTTTCCCATTAAAACTTGAGGTGACATATAATGAAAATCACCTACCATTGATCTTTTCATTATTGTGTTTTCATTATATTTTACTAATACACTAATTCCAAAATCACATATTTTCATTATTTTATCTTTATAATTTAATAATATATTTTTTGGTTTTATATCTCTATGTATAATTCTTTTTTTATGTAAAAAAAATAATCCATTTAATATTTGTTTTGTTATATCTGATACCATTTTTAATGGTAAATATTTTAATTTGTTTTCTTTTTTATATTGATTTACATAATTTTCTAAATTAGTATCACAATATTCTATTATTATTGTTATATTTGTTAAAGGATTATTATCTTGTTTTTGTATGTCATAATGAAGATAATTAACAATATTTTTATGATGTAAATTATCTAAAAAATCTAATTGTCTTTTAACTCTTGTTAATGATTCTTCCTTTACTATATTATAAAATTTGACAGCAACTTTTTCTTTATTTTCTTCATTTAAACCTAAATAAACAGTTGCTTGACCACCACTACCAATTTCTTCAAGTATTTTTATATTCCTATTTTTAATCTTACTTCCAATATTTTGTTCAAATGTACTACTAATCAATACTTTATCATTTATTTCTGAATAACAATTACTATTATCTTCTTCATTTTCTTCTTCATTTCCAAAATCATCTATTCTTTCAACATCTTCACTATTTTCTATTTCTTCATTTTCTTCAATTTTGTAATTTTGTAAATTATAATCCTTAATATTTTCAATATTATTATCTTTTAAATGATTTTTTAATTGAGATTCTGATAATTTTATTGATTCTACTTGGTCAATTAATATTTCATGATTAAAACTTTTTGAAAGTGATAACTCATGAAAAAAATTTTTTTGATCAATTGCTTCTTTTTCATTTTTTTTTGCCATAATTAAATTCTTTTATTTTTTTAATATTTTTTTGTTATTAATTCATAAATAATAATTAAATATTATTGAATAGTATTTAAAGCATAAAATAAACAAATTATTTCTTCAAAAAATAGTAAATAAAAAAATAATTTAAAAAATATAGAATAAATATAATAAAATAAAAGTAATGATATTAATTGAAAATCTATCAAATAATATATATTTATTAATTAAAAAAATAAATTAAACAATTTAAATAACAATATATCAAATATTATTTTACCTCATTTCTTTCTACTATGATATTTTTCATTATATTCCCTTAACCAATCTTCATCAGTAACAATATTATAATTAAAATACAATTCTTCATCTTTTTTAATATCATACATAGCAAATAAACCAACTCTAGCTTCTCCATCAGCAAAATATTTTCTAGCATCAACATTTTCATAACCAAAATCAGAATGATTAATAAATCTAACTAAATTTCCTAATCTAACAGAATCAATATCATAAATATTATTAGCATCAAAAGGATAAATTTTACCAATAACATCGGAAAAAATTGATCTTCTTGCTAATTCTAATTTCTCCATTTTTTCACCAAAATATTCTCCAATTAAAGTTCCTTTTTTAATATCTTCACCAGCAAATAAACCACCACCTAAACGAATTAAAAGACTTTCACCATAATAAGTTTTTGGATATTTTCTTAATGTTAATTTCATATTATTACAATTTCCACCTTTACAATTTTTACATAAATCTCTATCACATTCTCTTGAATCTAAATTACATTTACAATTTGAATTACAATAATCTCTACATAAACAACCTCTTTTTAAAAATTTACAATTTTTATTACTTTTTGCACATATACAAAATTTATCACAATGTTTTTGTTTAGCACATTCACAATCTATACAATCACCAGGATGAGTACATGGTTTATAACAAAAAAATTGATTTATTTTTTTTTTATTATTTATTTTTTCATTTTCTTCTATTATTGTATTTATTTTTTGACTTGACGAAATTATATATGTGTTTTTATCTTCTGATAAAGGTTCAAAAGCTATTGAACCAAATTTTTCCATTGATAAATATGTTCTTACTATCCATATATCAGAAGGAACAAATTTTGATATTATTAATTGTAAAAAATCACATGAATATTTTTGAGAAAGAAAATCTTTTATGAAACATGGATTTAAAAAAAATTTTTTATTATTGGCAAAAATATATAATATGTATAAATCATATTTATTAATTTTAGATAAATCTGATAAACCTTTAAATGGCATTTTCCTTTTTTCATCTGTAATTCTAATATCTAATAAACTACAATCTTTACATTTTTTATTTTTTAATTCATAATCTTTTTCATTTTGATCATCATTATTTTCAATACAGATATTATCACCAGATATTTTTGTTGGAATACTTTTCATTATTTTTATATTGTTTGATGTTTCATCTTTCCAAACTGAATTATAAAAATGAAGATGACAACAATAACTTAAGCAAAATTGACAAAAATATTTTTGAAATTTTTGTGCTCCAATATTTTTAATACAAATTTTGTTTGTATATTTTTTAATATTAAATAAAAAATATGAAATTATATAGTAAATTAAATCAACTGGAATTTTTGACACATTTGATATTTCATATATAATTTGATATATATTTTTTTCATTTAAAAAGGAAAAATCTTTCTTATTTAACTGTTGATTATTTATTTTATAAAATTTTAATAAACATTTAACAAACCACCAAATAATAAAATATTTTTTCACATTATATGGATAAGGAAAAGATTTTAAAATACATTTTTTTTCTTTTGAAATATTTACAAAAGTAGTATCACCATGTTTAGGAATTATTCTAGTTGGATAATAAGTAAACATATTATCTAAATCTACATAGCTTAATGCATCATGATATTTTTCTAAATTTGATATCTTTTCATAATATTTTAATTCATAATTATTATCTTCTACAATATTATCATCTATTGGATAATAAAAATAACCATAAGGAACTCTTGTTTGTTTTAAAATTTTCTGTTGTTCTTTAAAAAAATTAAATTTTTTGATATTCTTTCTTTTTTTATATTTTTTTTTCAATTCAATATTTTGATAAATTAAACTATTCCTAATTTTTATTTCTTCATTACAATAATTATTACATTCTATCTTATTTTCATTTACTATTTTTTCAATAATTTCTTTATTACTAAAATTTGAATTATACATTTTTTAAATATTTAAAATTTTTTATATTGATAAATATTAAAATATTATTATAATTAATTAAAAAAAATAAAATTAAATCAAAATTCTAAATAAAATTAAAAGTTAAATTAATAAATTTAATATCTTTATTTAGTAGTTTTAAAACCAAGTAAAGCATATCTCTCTCTGAAACATCTTCTACAAATATCCAATCCATATTTTCTAATTAAACCATGAGTATTTCTACAAACTCTGCAATATCTCGCATCTTTACCATATAATCTAGGATGTGTTCTATAATGATGTGGTAATTGAATTGAACCATCTGATAAAACTTTAATAGATTGAACTTGATAATAAGATGATGAATATTTATCATATTTTCCTCCTCTTAAATAATTAGTAGATAAATCTTTTATATTTTTATCTTCAAAAAAATTCTTATCTGAACCTTGTTGTTCTCCTCTTCCTGACATACTTATTGGTTTCTTTACTTTTGATTTTAAAATTGTTTTTTCTTCTTGTTCAAATTTTTGTTCACCACCTTCAATTGTTTGAGTTATTATTTCTTCATTATCTCCTCCTATTGTTTTCTTTTTTGCTTTTAGTATAGTTCTTTTTCCTACTTTTAAATTTTGATCTTCTTCATCATTATCATCTGCATTACTTGAACCATGAACTATTTTTGTTTTAGTTAATTTTGTCCTTTTTCCTTTATGTAATTCTCCTATTTCTTCTTCATTTTCATCATTATCATCTTTACCTACATTTGATGATTTAGTTATTTTAGATTTTTTTACTAATGTTGTCTTTTTTCCTTGCATTAAAACTTCTTTATCATCATCATCTTTTTGTCCAGAACTTGAAATTACTTTAGATGCTGATGATATTTTAGTTTTTTTTTCTCCACTTAAATCTTCTTCTTTTTCATCTTCTTCTTCTTGTTCATCTTTTTTAGATTTTTTAACTTTTTTTACCTTTTTTGAAGTAGCTTTAGATGATTTTGCAAAACTTCCACCTTCACCTTTTATTACTTTAGTTTCAGTACTACTTTCCTTTAAATCTTCTTCATCATCTTTATCTTCATCATCTTTTATTGTTTTTTTAATTATTTTTTTATTTTTATCCTTATCATTATTTGAAACAATTGGTCCTTGTTCAATGGTTATAGTTTCTGTAATTGGTTCTCCTTTTTCTCCTTTTTTAGTAACTCTTTTAATTGTTTCATCTCCATCTTTTTTGGAATGAGTAGTTGTAATTTTAGTTGTTGTAGTTACTCCATCTCCTCCAGTTTTAATATAAGTTTTAGTTGAACCAGATATTACATTTCCTTCATTATCATCATTTTCATCATTATCAACTTCTTGTTCTCCTTTTTTAGATTTTTTAACCTTTTTAACCTTTTTTGATATTTTAGATGTTTTAACAATATTTCCATCTTCTCCTTTCATTACTTTAGTTTCAGTATGACTTTCCTTTATTTCATCTTCATCATCTTTATCTTCATCACCTTTCACTGCTTTTTTTATTACTTTTGTAGTTTTTTTACCTTTTACTCCTTTAATTTCACTTTTTTTATCAGGTTTTTCTTCTTCAACTTCTCCATCATCTTCTGTTAAAAATACTCCACCTCCAATCATTTGAACATTTTCTTCACCTTCTTCATCAACTGGTGTTTCATCTTGATTTGAATATTTACTAATTTTCTTAGTAACTGTTATTTCTTTTTCATCTGGTTCTTTAGTTCCTTTCTTTTTCTTTTTTTTAATTTTTTTAACTTCTGTTGTAGTTGCTGTTTCTTTAGTAGTTCTTTCAATCTCTATAACTCCATCTTTTTCTGTAACTTTTGTTGAAGTTGATGAATTAGTATTAGAATCCTTGGAAATATCATTAGTGTCTTCATCTTTAGTTGTTTTTTTAGTTCTTTTTTTCTTTTTTACTTCTTCAACTACTTTATCTCCTGCATCTTTAAATCTTTTTTTAGCTATTTTTTTAACTGGTTTTTTTTCTTCTAATTCTTCTTCTTCTACTTCTCCTTCATCAGGAGTATTAAAGACTCCTCCTCCAATCATTTGAACATTTTCTTCATCTTCATCTTCTTCTTCTTCTTTAGTTGTTTTTTTAGTCTTTTTTTTCTTTCTTAC
>JAEEGK010006467.1_pt1 | contig 28217 bp, 25 predicted proteins | sample 8958771 | NCBI WGS metagenome assembly JAEEGK01 (sample SAMN16246547, study PRJNA631951) | gut metagenome | biome: gut microbiome; feature: rumen; material: SC-attached | host: Bos | place: Iran: Karaj | collected 2018-10 | reverse complement strand
TAATCTCTTCGAAATCGTGAAAAACAAACAGTAGCGGCAAAAGCCAAACGTAATTATCCATTTTGCGCAGTTTAAGTTGTTGGCAATCATTTCTCGTAAGTTCAAAATAGAAGTGCAATTTTTCAGTTGCACAGCTTACGAATAAGTAATCAAGAAGCAATACAAAAAAAAAGGAGGCCAAAAGCCTCCCAATAAGATTAACTTTGTATTGCTTATGTACAAACATTTAACCTCGGAGCAAAGGTACTACATAGAAGTATCACTCCACAGCAAAATGAGTCAAAAAGATATTGCAATAAATATCGGAGTTAGTGCATCAACCGTTTCGCGCGAGTTGAAAAGGAATAGAGGCAAGCGGGGCAAATACAGCAGCAGGCTCGCGCAAGAACTGGCCAACGAGAGGGCGGAGAGGCTGCCTGGTAACCGCGCTTTGCGTGACGACGTGAAGAAAATGGCTGTCTCTTTGTTGCAGAATGAGCAGTGGTCGCCCGAGCAGATTTCAGGGTACTTGGCAAAACGAGGTATTTCCATCTCCCACGAGTCCATTTATTCCATCATTCGCAAGAACAAGGCTGAAGGCGGCGACCTTTACAAAAACTGCAGGCATAGGCTCAAAAACAGGAAGAGGCCTGTTGGCGCCGTGTCAAAAATCCCGAACCGGTTATCCATTCACGAAAGGCCCGACTCCGCAAACGCGTCCAATTTCGGCCACTGGGAAATGGACACCATTGTGGGGCCGAACAACAGCGGAGCCATTGTTACGCTGACCGAGCGTATGACTAATTACCTGATTATGAAAAAACTGAAAGCGGGAAAGAACTCCAAGGCGCTGGCAAAAACCGTCTCCAGGATTATGGCTCCTTTCCGGGAGCACGTCTGCTCTATCACAACTGACAATGGCTGTGAGTTCGCTGACCACGAAACCATTTCTAAGAATCTCGGCGGTGTCAAAATTTATTTCGCCGACCCTTATGCTTCCTGGCAGAAGGGCGCCATTGAGAACGCTAACAAACTCATCCGACAATACATATCTAAGGATACTGATATATGGGCTCTCGACGACTCTTTTGTCTCTGATATTCAGACTAAATTAAATAGACGACCCAGGGCTAAACTTAATTTTGATACCCCTGCTTTTGTCTTCTTTAACCATTTTTTCTAAAATTGCACTTGCTTCTTGAAACTACGCATTGCGGCTTTATCTATTATGTTTTTCAACTTCCAACTAATAGCTTATCTTTGCCAATTACAAAAAAAAGTGGATATGGCATTCTTCAGTTTACCAGGCACACGCCGGTTCAATTACAAGCCGCTGTTCTACAACGAGCAGGACGAGAAACGGCGCGAACGGCATGAGCGCATTGAGCGCGAAGTGAAAAGCGAACGAGGCGAGAGCAACGACGAAGCGCCAAACTTCATTCATTTTGCCCGCAAGCAGCGGCAGAAGTCGAGCAAACGCGTGCTGATAATCTTTCTGGCGCTTGCGGCTGTGTATTTCTTTCTGCAACAACGTTTTCTGCGATAATCTATGGCCGACATCATCAATCTTCTGCCCGACCATGTGGCCAACCAAATTGCCGCCGGTGAAGTTGTGCAACGCCCGGCTTCGGTGATTAAGGAACTGGTTGAGAACTCGGTCGACGCCGGCGCAACCAAAATACAGGTGATTGTGAAGGACGCGGGAAAAACGCTCGTTCAGGTCATCGACAATGGTTGCGGAATGTCGGCCACCGACGCTCGGATGTGCTTCGAGCGCCACGCCACATCGAAGATTCAGAAGGCATCGGATTTGTTTGATATTCAGACGATGGGCTTCCGTGGTGAAGCCATGGCGTCGATTGTGGCCATTGCCACCGTTGAAATGCGCACGCGCAAATACGGCGACGAGATGGGCACGCTGATTCGGATGTCGGGGTCGGAAGTGGAAACGCAAGAGCCAACCGCCTGCCCCAACGGCACCAACATCATGGTCAAGAATCTGTTCTACAACGTGCCGGCACGCCGCAAATTCCTGAAATCGGACAGTTACGAGATGGGACTTGTGACCGAAGAGTTCTACCGCGTGGCGCTGGCTCACCCCGACATTGAGATGTCGCTGACGCACAACGGCGTAGTGATGCTGAACTTGTCGGCATCGAACACCATGAACCGCATTTTGGGCGTGGCCGGCAAATCGATGAGCAAATATTTGTTGCCGATTGAGTCGGAAACATCGATGGCGAAAATAAAGGGCTACGTGGGCACCCCCGAATGCGCCAAAACCAAAGCCGACCAATATTTTTTTGTCAATCATCGGTTTATGAAGCATGGCATATTTGCCCGCGCGGTGCAGAAAGCCTACGACAATCTGCTGCCGGCCGGCAAAAATCCAACGTTTTTCATCTACATCGATGTTGAACCGTCGACCATCGACATCAACATCCACCCCACAAAAACCGAAATAAAATTCGAGAACGAGCAGGCCATGTGGCCGATACTGATGAGCACCGTGAAGGAGGCGCTGGGCAAGTTCAGCGTGGGTCCGGCCATCGATTTCGACATTGAGAACAGAATTGAGATTCCCACTTTCAGCAAATCGGACACGGTTGTGCCGCCGCAGATTCACTACAACGCGGGCTACAATCCGTTCGAGAGCACCAAAAGCAGCGGAACGACGCATCAGGCCACTTTCCGCAGCCGCATGTCGGAAAACACCGACTGGCAGAAACTCTACGGCGAGTTTGAAAGCAATCGGGCCACCGACAGCAATCAGTCTGAAAATCAAAATAATAACGAAGGCGTTCAGCAGCAACTCAATCTGGGAACCGACGGCGGGCAGGCGGCTGCATCGGCGGGCAGGTTCTTCCAACTGAAGGGCAAATACATTCTGACAAGCGTCAAATCGGGGCTGATGGTGATTGACCAACATCGCGCCCACGAGCGCATTCTGTTCGAGAAAATGCTGCGGCGCACAACCGACGAAGGCGCGTCGCAGCGTCTGCTCTACCCTGAACGGCTCGACCTTAACCTTAAGGACACCGACCTGTTCCGCCAAATGATTCCCGAACTCGAGAAACTTGGCTTCGAAATCAACGAGTTGGGCGGCAACAGTTTCTCTGTGTCGGCGGTTCCCGCCACGTTCCCCGAGAAAGACCTGAAAGACTGGGTGAACTCAATGCTGATGCTGACTGGCGAAGAATACATTGCCATGAAGGACTCGATGACCGAAAGCATTGCCGCATCGCTGGCGTCGCAGATGGCCATCGGCTACGGACGGACGCTCTCGCAGGACGAGATGGCCGACCTGAACGCTCGGCTCTTTGCCTGCAGCATGCCCAATTACACGCCGTCGGGGCGGCCCGTTTTGGCCATCATCAGCAACGACGACATCGACAAACTATTTAAGTAAACAGTTAATATGCAAGGATATAGAACACCGTTGTTCGGCAATTTGCCACCTGTAATCAAAAACCTGCTGATTGCAAACATTGTGGTTTTTCTGGCCGACCAACTGATATCGGCAAAATTTGGCGTCGACATCGGCAACTGGCTGGCACTGCACAATTTCCAATCAGACTATTTCTCACCAATTCAGATAGTTACCTACATGTTCATGCACGGCAACGTGGCGCACATCTTCTTCAATATGTTTGCGTTGGTGATGTTCGGACGAGTGCTCGAGCAGGTGTGGGGCGGCAAGCGGTTTCTGATTTTCTATCTGGTGACTGGCATCGGCGCCGCGCTGTGCCAAAACGTTGTGGGCTACGTCACATTGGCTGGTTTTCACGATGAGATTGCAGCGTTCATCAATGCCCCCGACCCCGAACTGTTCACGCGGCTCATCCGCAGCAATCTCGACCACCCCGCAAAATGGGTGAACGACCTGATTGCCGAATATTCGGCATCGCCCGACAACGCTCAACTGCGTGGACTTGCAGTGCAGACGGCCACAAAACTTTTCGGCGAGTTTGTCAACGTGCCGACGGTGGGCGCTTCGGGCGCGGTATTCGGTGTGCTGCTGGCCTTCGGAATGATGTTCCCCAACGTGCAACTGATGCTAATCTTCCCGCCCATCCCAATCAAGGCAAAATGGTTTGTGCTGGGTTACGGACTGATTGAACTGATGGCGATAATTGTCCCGGCAGCCAACGACAATGTGGCGCACTTCGCACACCTTGGCGGAATGCTGTTCGGTTTTCTGCTGATTCGATACTGGAACAAGCGGATTGATACGAATGGGGATATATTTATTTAAGGTGTTGGGTATTGGGTGTAAAGTATAAAGTGTAAAGTATAAGTAGGGACGTCACAATGTGGCGTCCGCAAACGTAGGGACACACTGTGTTTGTCAGAAACAATGTAGGGCTGTCACAATGTGGCAACCAACAAAGACAATAAATGGCAAAGATGAAGTCGAAAAACAAAAATCTGAAATCTAAAATCTCAACGCTATCAGTGTTCAAGATGATGGCTGCGGCTGCTATTTGTCTGCTGGCAACTGGCGCTGCGGCGCAGGACGGCTTCACCACTGCAAAATCGGGGTTGCAATACCGAATCGATAACCCTGGCAACAGCCGTCACCCGCAAAAGGGCTGGCGCGTGTGGCTCGAGTACACCGGACGGCTTGACGACGGCACTGTCTTCGGCTCGACCGACGAAACAGGCAACATCGACATCTGGCTGGGACAGGGACAAGTGATTAAAGGTTGGGAAGAAGCGCTGCCGATGATTGGCGAAGGCGGCCGCATCAGTCTGATTGTGCCGCCGCATCTGGGCTACGGCGACATTGACACCTATGACGTGCCGCGCAACTCAACTCTGCACTTCGACATAAAAATGATTCAAGCCGACAGTTTTCCGGCCATTGCGCCCTTCCCCACCAAAGGTTTGAAAGCGCAAAAACTGGCTGGTGGCATCCGTCGCTACACCATCGACCCCGGAAATGGCAGTCCGGCGCGGGCTGGCGACAACGTGTATGTGCACTATACCGGCTGGCTGCCCGACGGCACCATCTACACATCGACGCGCAACACTGGCGACCCGCGGCGATTCACGGCTGGCGCAGGCGAGACTTTTGAAGGCATGGACACCGCCCTGCTCTCAATGGCCGAAGGCGCGCGATGCAGATTTGTGATTCCCAACAAGTTGGCTTTTGGCGAAGAAGGCTACGGCAACCGCATTCCGCCCAAAACCGACATCACGCTCGACATTGAAATGGTGCGCATAACGCGCGAGATAAAAGTTGAAAAATGGAATGCCGCTGGCCGCGACACACTCTCAACTGCAAGTGGTCTACGCTACATTGTTTTTGAACCTGGCATCGGCCCGATGATTAAGAACCGAAGCATTGTAACGGCCCACTATTCAGTCTACCTGCCTGATGGCAAACTGATTGACTCATCGGTGAAACGCGAGCAGCCCATCCGCTACCCTGTGGGTGCAGGGCTCATCATCGAAGGTTGGGAAGAAGCGTCGCTGCTGATGCGCAACGGCTCACGCTTCCAACTGATTGTGCCCGCCAGTCTTGCCTACGGCGACGAAGGCCAACCACCATTGATTCCCGCCAACAGCGATTTGATTTTCGATGTTGAAGTTTTGGATGTGATTGAGTAACAGAAAGTTTGCTCACCTACTCCATCAGGCTGGGCTGCATATCAACAAGTTTGTAGACTCGATCGCCACGGCGGACAATATCGGTCACGGCAATCGACAGTGCTTGCCCTTTAACGGCTTCGTCCACGGGTTTTAAATCCACGCGCATCTCGCTGATTGTGTGTTCGTAAACACCTGTTGTCTCGCCCATTATGAGCAGTTGGTCGCCAGTGTTCAGTGAGCCGCTTTCGAGTGTTATCTCGGCCACGTTCAGTTTGGTGAAGAAGTTGGTACAGCGGCCCACGTATTCCTTGCGCTTGGTAGCCTTTGAGCCGTACACACCCGACCACTCGCCCAATCGGCGGCCTAAATAATATCCATCCCAAAATCCGCGGTTGAACACAGTTTTGAGTCTGTCAATTTGTTCATCGATAAGTTGTTGGCTGAACGTGCCGTCGCATATTGCATCGATGGCGCGGCGGTAACTCTCGACTACCGTTTTCACATATTCCGCCCCGCGGGCACGGCCTTCAATCTTCAGCACGCGCACGCCGGCACGCAGCACACGGTCCAAAAACGGCAGGGTGCAAAGGTCTTTGGGCGACATGATGTATTTGTCGTCGATGAGCAATTGCTGACCTGTCTCGCAGTCGGTGACTTCGTAGCCGCGGCGGCACGGTTGGAAGCACTGTCCGCGGTTGGCCGAACGCCCGTATTGGTGCAGACTCAAATAACATTTACCTGAAATGGCCATACAGAGCGCGCCGTGTGCAAACACTTCAATCTGAACAAGTTCGCCCTTCGGCCCGCGAATGTTCTGCTCGGCAATGGCTTTGGCAATTGCTGCCACTTGATCAAGGTTCAGTTCGCGGGCGGTAACCACCACATCGCAGAACTGCGCAAAAAACCGCACGGCTTCTACATTGGTGATATTCAATTGTGTAGACGCGTGCACTTCAACGCCTTTCGAGCGCGCATATTGCAGCACCGACAGGTCGCAGGCGATGATGGCCGTCAGTCCGGCTTCGGCAGCGGCATCAACAATGCTGCGCATCAGGTCGAGTTCGGTGTCGTAGATGATGGTGTTCACCGTCAGGTACGATTTCAGGCCGTGTTCCTTGCAGATGCCCACAATGCGGTGCAGGTCGCCAATGGTGAAGTTGTTGGCCGAATGCGACCGCATATTCAGATTCTCGACACCGAAATAGATTGAGTTTGCTCCCGCCTGAATGGCCGCCGCAAGCGACTCGTACGAGCCCACCGGCGCCATAATCTCAATGTCGTCGCGACTGAATTCCGTTCCAAAAACCGTCTGCATATCTGATTTACTGATTAATTGACTAATTGATTGACTGATTGATTGATTAACTGAATGATTGAATTAGTGAATTTATGGCTTGTAGCGCGATGCGTTGAGCACCATCTGATAGTCGTTTTCGCGCATCAACTCCTGAATCGTAACTTTCGGATTATGTTTTAGATACGATTTAACAATCTGATAGCCAATCCACTGCCCCACTCCTCCAGGCGACTTTTGCGAGAACGATGCCGTGAACGGAGCAGGCGCCACCATTCGGTTTATCTCTTTGGTCGATGTGCTGAAAAGCGCGTCTTTCTCCACCATCGAGAGCCACATCGGCTGCTCATTGCGACGGCACCAGTCGAACTGCTGCTGCGTGTAGCCCCATTTCAGCGTGTCGGGCGCGATGGGCAGCAGAGCATCGAGCAAAACATGTATCTTGCCGTAGTAGAGCATCTGCGAAATCAAATTGTCGTCTTTCGGCGCATACTCAAATTCCGTCAGGCACAAGGCCAGCACCGCATCGGTGGCAATTTTCTGCGGATGCATATTGCGCTGCAGATAGACTGGGGTGCGCAACATCTGATAGTATTTGTGATTGATTCCCAGATATTTATCAAGACTAATGCTGATTACTCCCGAATCAGCCACAATGTTCTGATTGAAGCCCGAAATGTGAGTATATACCTTTGGTAATTCAATATTTGGGAACAGCACAGCAAAGCGTGCCCACGCTTCCGAAAGTTCGCGTTCGAAGGTCAGTTTGCCCGTGCCAAAGATACGATTCACCTCGCGGTATGAGCCGCGGATGTCTGGGTCGGTCAGGAACGAAGCAAGTTTGCGGTCGTAATCGAGTTGGTTGGTGCCTCCAATGCAGATAACCCGCTGATTATAAAGGTCGAAGAATCGGCCATATTTTGTTTCCATCTGCGGCACGCACTGCCACACACTGTCGGGCGAAATAGCGAATAAGTCCTGTTCAAATCGCTGAATATCAATATCTTTATATGTGCCGTTAATGTCAATGCCCTTGCTACCGCAACTGGCAACAAGCACACACACGGCGGCTTGAACCCAAAGAGTTTTGATATTCATTTTCAGCGACATACCTAGGCTAATTATCGGATAAGTTCCATTTTCGACACAAGCGTTTCAACAAATTCGGTCAGCGGCTTTTTCACCATCACTGACATGAGCGCGTTGACATCAGCATCGAGCGTGACCTTGACAGCCGTTTCGGTGCCGTGATACTCTTTCAGTTGAATCCACATTGTAAACCGCAGCGGCGACTCCGAACTCTCGATTTTCAGCAAATTGTTAGGTTCGCGCTCAACAATTCGCATTCCAAAACGGCCTGCCTTGTCAATAGTGAAAGTGCAAGAGTCGGCTGTCGCCTCAACATCCTTAATCTTGTCGTTCTGCGGCAGCATGGTTGTGTTGATGCGGCTAAAGTCTGATATTAAAGGAAATACGCGATCAGGTGTTGCGTAAATGTGTCCGATTCGGCTCTCAATTCTCATATCTGATTTTTTTCGACAAAGGTAAGAAAATTGAATTGTTGGCCGTCCAAAAAAAATAGGCGGCCACTCCCGACCGCCCGTGCAACTAAATGAAAAAACGTTTGATGTTTAGCATCGACTAATAGACGACAGTTTAGCCGCAAAGGTTGCGTGCGCATCAGGCCAATATTCCTCAGTTTGATAACAAATCTATTATCAACGTGGAGTTCAAGGACTAGTCCAGACAACTTCAATCATAATTTATTGCAATTCAATCATCTAAAACTTGATTTTTATCATTTTTTTCGGCGATTTAACCACAAATAAAAAAATCATGGCAAAAAACACTGATATATATCATTTTTTGATTGAAAAATTATATCTTTGCCATAATAAGTGATTTTTGATTTAAAACTCGCAAAAATAGTTATGAAACAGTCATTTAACGCATTCTTATCATTGGCACTGAGTTCCATTATTATGATGGGTTGCAGCAATGATGGAAATAAAAAAACAAAAAATGCTGCATCAGAGATTGATGAAGTGTCGATTACTCAAATAATTGAGGACCTTGAAAACGTCCCGACACCGACATCGATTGACCTGATGAAAATGGTGAACAGCCTGGGTGTTAGTTATGTATTTGACGCAACAAACAGCCTGGCCAATCAGGAAAACTATCTGAGCACCAAACAGAAAGCCTTGAATCTTGGTGTTTACGCAGCCGACTTAAGTTATGAGGTTGCCTATCAGCGCAAAGCCGAAACCGAGGAGTATCTGAAATGCATCTTGGAAATGGCTAGCGACTTGAACATCAGCATTGATGCAAGTCAGATTTCCGACAAATTCCAGAACAACATCAACAATGTTGAGGAACTGACCACGGTTGTCAAGGATTTGTTTAAAGATTCACAGTACATTCTGAACCAGACAAGTCAGACCGAAACGGCACTTTTGTTCCTGATCGGCAGTTGGGTTGAGAGCGCCTACATCTGCATTACAGCATCTGATTTGGCATCGAACAACATGGAATTCATCAAAGTGGCAGTCAGCCATTTCGAGTATTCTTCTACCATCCTCAAATATCTTGATGGTCGGAAAGACAACTCTGACTTTACCGAATTCTACGAGACTCTCAACAATCTTCAAACTCCTATTGAGTCATTGAAGGCCGACATGAACAATTCGGAAAAATTTGAGGCTGTAGCCAGCATAATCAAGAGCATGCGCAATGCCATTGTATAATCTGACTTACACATATATAATATAAAAGCGGCGTAAATGCCGCTTTTTTTTGCTATTGACCACAGCAAAAAACTGACACAATTTATCCAAAATATGTAAATTTGTCAGTCTTTAAAGAAAACAATATGGACTTACAGCAAGTCAAGCAACGATTCGGAATAATCGGCAATGCCGAAGGGCTGAACCGCGCCATTGAGCGCGCAATTCAGGTGGCACCAACCGATTTGACCGTGCTGGTCACAGGCGAGAGCGGCACCGGCAAGGAGACATTTCCGAAGATTATCCACCAATACAGTTCGCGCAAGCATGGCGAATATATTGCCGTCAACTGCGGAGCTATTCCCGAAGGCACCATCGACTCTGAACTGTTCGGACACGAGAAGGGCGCGTTCACCGGGGCGCACGAAGCGCGGAAAGGCTATTTTGAAGTGGCCGACAATGGAACAATCTTCCTCGACGAAGTGGCCGAGATGCCACTGTCGACTCAGGCGCGGCTGCTGCGTGTGCTGGAGAGCGGTGAGTTTATCCGCGTAGGATCGTCGAAAGTACAGAAAACCAATGTGCGGGTGGTGGCGGCAACCAACGTGAATGTGCTTCAAGCTGTTGAAATGGGCAAATTCCGCGAGGACCTCTACTACAGACTGAACACCGTGCCAATCAAGATTCCGCCTCTTCGGGAACGTCCGGGCGATATCTATCTGCTATTCAGAAAATTCACCTCTGATTTTGCCGACAAATTCCAGATGCCATCGCTGTCGCTTACTCCTGACGCACGAGCCATGCTGGAGCGTTTCCGCTGGCCAGGCAACGTCAGACAGTTGAAAAACATCACCGAGCAACTATCGATTCTTGAAGAGAACCGCACCATAACGGCAGAAACATTGCGCAACTATCTGCCAGAAAGCGAAGAGGCACACTTGCCAGCACTGATTGAACGCGACGAGGAACAGTCGTTCTCTTCAGAACGCGAGATATTATATAAGGTGTTGTTCGATATGAAAAATGACGTGAACGACCTGAAAAAACTTGTCCACGACCTGATGGAACAAAAAGGTGACCACGCGCAGATTTCAAAAGACCATGCCCGCATCATCCAGAGTATCTACTCCGACCAAAAGACAAACTATGGCGATGCCGACGGCTCACCTATGATCATAACTCACCATGCCGAGCCGCAAAACTCTCATATTCAAGACACTGAAGAATTTGTTGAAGAGTCGTTGTCGCTTGAAGACAAAGAGGTTGAGATGATTCGCAAAGCCCTGCAGCGGCACAACGGCAAGCGCAAATATGCTGCTGAGGATTTGGGAATTTCGGAGCGCACGCTTTATCGGAAAATCAAAGAACATAATCTTGAATGACAAATGGTTAGAAATAGAATTATAGTTCTTTTAGTGTCAATTATCGCGCTGACAGGCTGCACCATGAGTTACTCATTTACAGGTGCGTCGATTCCTGCCGATGCGAAAACTGTCTTTGTGGCCGACTTCAGAAATGTGGCACCCCTCGTAAATCCGTCGCTGAGCAACGAACTAACTGAGGCTCTGAAAGATAAGTTTCTTCGACAGACATCGCTGAAACTTGGTGACGAAAACGCCGATCTCTATTTCGAAGGATCGATAACAAGTTACGGCACGCAGCCTGTGGCCATAAAAAGTGGCGATGTGGCTGCCCAAAACCGCCTGACAATCGGAATTAAGGTGAAATTTGTGAACAAAAAAGACAAAACAGCTAATTTCGACACGTCGTTTTCGCGCTATGAGGATTACGACAGCCAAAACAGCCTTGTTGAAGTGGAGGCTGAACTTGTGAAGGCAATCATCGAGAGTTTGGTCGACGATATATTTACTAAAGCCGTTGTCAACTGGTAATTTAGGCAGAAATGGACAAAAGCAAACTGATGATGTATATGCAAAATCCCGAACTTCTGGGCGACCGCAATTTGCCCGAATTTAAGGAACTGGTTGATGAATACCCGTGTTTTCAGTCGGCCAGAATGCTGTATGTCAAGAATTTGCGAAACCAAGGCTACTCGAATTACGGCAAGGCGCTGCGCGAGACTGCCGCTTTTGTCACCAACCGCACCAAGTTGTTCTTCCTGCTCGACGAGCGCGTCATCATAAAGCACGACGCTGCGCCCGACCAGATTGAAGCCGAAGCAGAAGTGTTCGATTTTACGAAACTTGCCGAACTGACAGGATTTGGAAAGAAACCATCGGCTGCAGAAAAGGCCAAATCAGAACTCAATAAACTGATTGAAAACGAGACAACTGTGCAGCCGTATTTCGCTAATCTGAGCGACACCTTTGATCTGGACGATTTCCGCCAAACATTCGGGAATAAAAACAAACCGGCAGAGAAAACCAAAGAAGAACGCCACGCCAAACTGCTCGACAATTTCAAAGGTTTCGATCTGAAACCCGAAGAAGTTAATGAAAATCAAACAGTTGGAGCCGACCTTGCAATTAAAAGTTCCACTGAAAGCACCGACCTGATGTCGGATACTCTGGCACAGATATATTTCAAAACAGGAGCGTACGAAAAGGCACTGCTCATGTATGAAAAATTGTGTTTGAATTATCCAGAAAAAAACGCTTACTTTGCGGCTCGAATTAAAGAAATAAAGGAAATTATTAACAATAAATAACTTAAAGAAATGTTTACAATTATCACAGTTCTTGTATTTTTTGTCTGCATCTTAATGATACTCATCGTGTTAGTACAAAACTCGAAGGGCGGCGGTCTGGCATCGAATTTCAGCAGCGCCAATCAGGTTATGGGTGTCCGCAAGACCACCGATTTCCTTGAAAAAGGAACGTGGACACTGGCAGGTGCTCTGCTTGTTTTGTGCATTCTGGCATCGGCATTCATTCCGCGCGGCGGAGCCGAAGTTGAAGGCAGCATGCTTCAAGAGAAGATCGAGGAGTCTCCCGAGTCATTTATGGGCAACTTCCCGACTGCAGCACCAGCAGCCGACGAGACTGCCGAATAAGATTCGGATACAAAAAATCACACAAAGAAGCCAGCCTGCAGGTTGGCTTTTTTTGTGCCTTCATAATTTCTTTCAAGGCCATTCGTTGTGTGTTGTCAACCTACAGAAAATGATATTTTTGCCTTGAAAACTGCTAAAGAAAATGGCCGGCATCTACATTCACGTTCCGTTCTGCAAGCGAAAATGCGGTTACTGCAATTTCTATTCCACTACACGCTTGAAATTGAAAGACAGTTATTTGCAAGCCTTGAAAAAGGAACTGGAGAAACGGTGCCATTATCTGAACGGCGAGGCAGTGCAGACCATCTATTTTGGCGGAGGAACACCATCGCTGCTCGAACCCGCAGAGATTCAGTCGGTTATCGACACAATAAAGAAACTGCACGCTGTGGCGCCCGATGCCGAAATCTCAGTTGAGGCCAACCCCGACGATTTGACACCGGCTTACATCGACCAACTTGCGCAGACCTCAGCCAATCGCCTGAGCATCGGCATTCAGTCGTTCGACGATGAAATGCTGGCGCTGATGAACCGCCGCCACACTGCGCAGCAGGCCATTAATGCCGTCAGCAACTGCCAGCAGGCCGGATTCGGCAACATCAGTGTTGATTTGATTTATGGCCTGCCCCAAATGACAGCCGCCGATTGGCAGCGACAACTCGACATGGTTGCCGGGCTCGGCGTACAGCACCTGTCGGCTTACCATCTGTCGTATGAGGAAGGCACGGCTTTCGGACTGAAACTCAAGCGCGGACAACTTTCGGAAGTATCGGAAGATGAGAGTCTTGCACAATTTGAAATTCTGACTGCTTGGGCCCAATCGGCTGATTTTGAACATTATGAGATTTCAAACTTCGCCCGTCCGGGATTCCGCTCGCGCCACAATTCAAGTTATTGGAACCGAACCATCTATCTTGGCGTTGGCCCCGCAGCGCACTCCTACAACCGCACCACCCGCAGTTGGAACACCTCCAACACTACCGAATACATTAAAGGAATTGAGTCGGACAGTTGCGTGAGCGAAGAAGAAAAACTTTCGCCATCCGACATTTTCAACGATTACGTGATTACCGCCCTACGCACATCGTCGGGCATTGATATGGATTATCTGCAAAGTGAGCAACCGCGCCAGATGGTTGAATATCTGCGCCAACAAGCAGAAAGTTTTTTGGCTGCTGGCAAACTCGAATACTCGGCCAACCACCTGAAACTCACCCACAGCGGAATCTTCATTTCCGACGAGATTATGGAATCGCTGATTGTGGTGTGAATTTAGTTTTTAAACGTAAGTTTGGGGGGATGCAGAGCGCAGCATATTTTTTCACATTTTCCAATAATTCAACAATTAAAATCCACCTCACATATCGTTGAAAAAACTAAATTGCCAACAAATTTTAAAAACATGAATTTTAAATATCTACAAAATGAAGCACAACACACTACGTAACAGCGTTTTAGGTTTGGCTGCCGTTTGCGGCGCAGCCTTCTGCACATCGTGCGGCAACTCGGCAGTCAACATAGCCGAAGCACCGCTCACAACGCCCGGCAACCCATTTCTGCCACTTTGGGAGCACATTCCCGACGGCGAACCTTACGTGTTTGAAGACCCCGACAATCCGGGCCAGCAGCGCGTTTACATCTACGGCTCGCACGACAGCCGCTTGACCGACTACTGCGGCCGCGAACTTGTGGTTTGGTCGGCATCGGTGGACAACCTGATGGAGTGGCGCTACGACGGCGAGATTTTCAGCGTGAACACGAATGCCAACGGTGAGTTGCTTCGTCCTGACAGCGTTGCCGACGTGCTCTTTGCACCCGATGTTACGCTGGTGACCAACGCAGACGGCACGAAAACATACTACCTCTACCCCAACAACCAGGCCGGTGGCCGCAACGGAATGGTGTGCAAAAGTGCCCGTCCCGACGGGCCGTATGAGGTTTGCAACTGGAGCAAAACAAACCCGAACTTGGCTGACGGCGTTCTGCAGTTCGACCCAGCTGTGTTTGTTGACGACGACGGAAAGATTTACGGCTACTGGGGCTTCAACCGCTCGTATGGCGCCGAACTCGACCCTGCCACAATGGCAACTGTGAAGCCGGGAACGAAAATCGTTGAGGATATGGTTTCTGGACGTATGCAGGAAGGTGTGTTCAGCTTCTTCGAGGCATCGTCGATCCGCAAGATAAAAGACAAATATGTGTTCATCTACAGCCGATTCTCGAAAGAGGGCGAGTTTGGTCTGCCACTGTCGAACTACACTTTGGCTTACGCTTACGGCGATAATCCGCTTGGCCCCTGGACCTACGGCGGCACCATCATCGACGGCCGCGGCCGCGAAGTGAATGAACAGGGCGACACCATCGCTTCGGCCACCATCGACGGCAACACCCACGGCAGCATCTGCGAGATTAACGGACAATGGTATGTGTTCTATCACCGCCAGACAGGCCTCAACGAGTACGCCCGCCAGGCAATGGTTGCGCCCATCACCGTGAAGGTTGAGGAAGGCAAGGGCGGCAAGGTTGAAATCAGCGAGGGCGAGTACACATCGGAGGGTTTCGCGCTCAACGGACTGAACCCATTTGAGCGCCACTCTGCCGGTATAGCCTGCTGGTATACAGGTCCGAAAAAAGCCATTCACAACTGGCCGAACAACACATTCTTCGGCTCGTATGTGGCCGCCAGCTACGGCGACACCGATAAGTTTGAGGCGCCTTACGACATCCGCAACAACACCAACTGTGTGGTCAACAATACCGATGGCTCGATTGTGGGCTATAAGTACTTCAATTTTGAGGCTGAACGTCTGGCCAACAAAGCAAATCTGATGCTTTGCCTGAATCTTGTTCCCGAGGGCATTGACGGCACTATCGAAGTAATGATGGACCGTCCGTGGACATCGCAGGGCGGCAAGAAGATTGGAGAGATTGCGCTGAAGGCCAATATGCCGAAGGAACTCCGGACAATGGCGATTGGGATCTCGAAAGAGGCACAAGAGAATTATCTCGCAGGCAAGCACGCCATCTACTTCGTTTTCAAGTCAGACACCAAGGAGAAATCGCTCTGCACGCTCACCGATTTCATCTTCACGTTTGATAAATAAGAAATAGGATTATAAGCATGGAGAAGCCCGACCGGTTGGTCGGGCTTCTCTGTTGATAGTGATGGGGAAATGCTTTTCGGACAAAAAATGCCAAAATGTCAGCCATCCTCCCTTTGTTGCTAATTACCTATCCTTAAACTAAATACACAACTGCTCACCAAATTGTGTGACACAGTGCCAACCGGCAGGTGGCAGATTGGCACGAAAAAGCGGTTGTATCGGCTTTGGCACAGATTGTGATAAATGGCGCAGCGGCTTTAGTGGCCGAAATTTGAAAACATTACTAATTTAAATATCATTTAAAATGGCAAAAGAATTAAAAGGAAAGGTGATTCCGGGCAAAGCACTGGTATTACCGGCAGAGGCTGAAACAAAGACAGCAGGCGGCATCTACATTCCCGATACCGCTAAAGACAAACCAACTCAGGGTAAGATTGTTCTGCTGGGCGCACCGCTCAAAGACGAAACCCCAATCGACGTCAAGGTTGGCGACAATGTGATGTACGGCAAATATTCGGGCACCGAGGTCGAAATCGATGGCACCAAATATGTGCTTATCAACACAAAAGACATTATTTTCATTTTCTAACCGATTAAAAATCAACAATTATGGCTAAAGAGATAAAATTCAATATTGAGGCTCGCGACCTTCTGAAGAAGGGTGTCGACGAGTTGGCTGACGCAGTGAAGGTAACACTCGGCCCGAAAGGTCGCAACGTGGTGATTGACAAGAAGTTTGGCGCACCGCAGGTTACAAAGGACGGCGTTACGGTTGCCAAAGAGATTGAGTTGAGCGACGCCTACGCGAACCTTGGCGCGCAGATGGTTAAGGAAGTGGCTTCGAAAACCGCCGACAAGGCTGGCGACGGCACCACCACCGCAACCGTTCTGGCACAATCGATTATCAACGTCGGTTTGAAAAACGTTACCGCAGGCGCCAACCCGATGGACCTGAAACGCGGTATCGACAAGGCCGTTGCAGTTGTTGTCGACAACTTGAAGAAGATGTCGCAGGACATCGACGTTAAGTCGGAGAAACTGGAGCAAGTGGCAACCATTTCAGCCAACAACGATAAGGAAATCGGTGAGCTGATTGCCGATGCAATGAAGAAAGTAGGCAAAGAGGGTGTTATCACCGTTGAGGAGTCGAAAACCGCCGAAACTCACGTTGATGTGGTTGAGGGTATGCAGTTCGACCGCGGCTATATCTCACCGTACTTTGTGACCAACACCGACAAGATGGAGGCCGAATTCGAGAGCCCGTTCATTCTGATTTACGACAAGAAGATTTCTTCGATGAAGGAGCTTCTGCCAATTCTTGAACCTGCAGCACAAAGCGGCCGCCCGCTTTTGATTATTGCGGAAGACGTTGACGGCGAGGCTTTGGCAACGTTGATTGTGAACCGCCTGCGCGCTTCGCTCAAGATTGCAGCCGTAAAGGCGCCTGGATTCGGCGACCGCCGCAAGGAGATGCTCGAGGACATTGCCACTCTGACTGGCGGTATCGTCATTTCGGAGGAGAAGGGTATGAAACTCGAAGACGCCACAATGGATATGCTCGGCCGCTGCGACAAAGTCACTATCAACAAGGAGAACACAACAATTGTGAACGGCTTGGGCTCGAAAGAGCTGATTGCCGCACGTGTTGACCAAATACGCGCACAAATCGAGAAGACAACTTCTGACTACGACCGCGAGAAACTGCACGAGCGTCTGGCCAAACTGGCAGGCGGTGTGGCTGTTCTTTACGTTGGTGCCGCTTCGGAGGTTGAGATGAAAGAGAAGAAAGACCGCGTTGACGATGCTTTGAGTGCAACCCGCGCAGCCGTTGAGGAAGGTATTGTTCCTGGTGGCGGTGTGGCTTATATCCGCAGCATTGCCGCTCTCGACAAGCTGAAAGGCGAGAACGAGGACCAAACGCTGGGTATCAACATTATCAAGCGCGCCATTGAGGAGCCGTTGCGTCAGATTGTGAAGAACGCTGGCGGCGAGGGCTCGGTGGTTGTGAACAAGGTGAAGGAAGGCAAGGCCGACTTCGGCTACAACGCCCGCACCGACAAGTACGAGAAGATGGTTGCCGGCGGCGTCATCGACCCGACAAAGGTTGCCCGTGTCGCTCTGGAGAACGCCGCGTCGATTGCCGGAATGTTCTTGACAACCGAGTGCGTGCTTGTTGAGGAGAAAACCGAAACCCCCGCAGCCAACCCAATGGCCGGCGGCGGTATGGGCGGAATGATGTAATAGCTTAATTACAGATAAAAACGAAAAGGGAGACCGATGAGGTTTCCCTTTTTTGGTTTGTGCGATTGCCTAAAAAAAGCGGCCACCAAATCGCAGCATTTTGATATTCAGATTGTATATTTGTACATTGTTTCTCATAATAAACCAATTTTGAAATGAAAGACGAGAAGAAGGCCGCCACTGAGGCCGAAAATCAATCCGCCGACGTCGCAACTGCGGAAACGACTGAAAACAAAAAAGTTAAAAAGAGCAAGAAGCGCTCATTGCCGAAATTCCTGCTCAAGTTTTTCTTGTGGCTGATAGGCATTGTCCTGCTTTTGGTTGTGGCATTGGTGCTCATTGCCGAATTCGCTCACGACAAAGTGGTGAAACTGGCGCTGCCGTCGGTGGAGAGCATCATCGACGCGCCGGTCAACATCGGGCGGACCTCGCTATCGTTTATTCGCGCGTTCCCCTACACCACGCTCGAACTGGACGATGTTTACCTGGGCTCGTCGCTCAGCGATTCAACGCGCAACGACTCGCTGGTGAAGGTCGATAAAATCTACATTTCGCTCAAAAGCGAGCCCCTCAAAGACGGCATCATCGAGATTACCGAGGTTGAATTCAAGGGTGCCACGCTCAAATATCTGGTTGACAGCACCGGAGCCACCTGTTTCGATTTTCTGATGGGCGGCGTGCAGGATTCGCTTGTGATGGACGAGCTGGCCGACGAGGGCATCGACACCACCGGAACCTCCATAAACATCAATCTTGAAAAGCTGACAATCAGCGATATAACCTGCTACTACAATGACCGCGCAATGGGTGCTCGCGCCAAAGCCTACATTCCGAAAATCACGGCCAAGGGCGCTCTGTCCGACAGCCTGATTCAGGCGCAAGTGGTTGGCAGCATACAAATTACGAATGTCGATTACGATTCAACCAACGCCTACAAGCTGAAAATGGCCGAGCTGAAACTCGATGTCGACTACAAGGGCGAGGACGTGCTGATGCGCGATGTGACGCTCAGTCTCGACGATATTAAAATCGGCGTGACCGGCACCGCCCGGCTCAGCAACGAAATCTACGCCGACCTGCATCTGGCTTGCGACAAAATCGACCTTGCCGACGTGCTCAAATTCGCGCCCGACGGCCTGCTCGACGAGTTTGGCGTGAAACAGCTCGAAGGCAAGCTCCATTTCAGCGCCGATGTGAAAGGAAACGTCACCGACACAACACGCTACCCTCACGTTGAGGCCAACCTCGGCTTCGACAACGGCCTGGTGCTGATGACCGGCTATCCGAAAGTAAAAAACATCGGCCTCGATGTTGACCTTTCAACCGGCAGTCTCGACACCGACGAGTCGGTTGAGGTGAAGCTCAACAAGCTGCATTTTGAGACGGCCAAAAGCTCGGGAACCATCAAGCTCACGGCCTCGAACCTGAACAAGCCGCGCTACAATGTAAACGCCAAATTCCACGTGGCCATTCCCGAGGTTGAGCCGTTCATTCCGGCCGACCTGGGCATCAGCAGCATCGGCGGCGCGGTTGACTTGGGCGTGAACACCAAAGGCGTGTTCACCGGCGATGTCGACGACGCGTTTATTGAGAAGGCTCTGCACAACACCAGCGCCACTCTCAAGCTCAGCAATTTCAATGTGACGATGGACAGCGTCATCACCGTCGACCCGCTCAACCTCAACCTTGCCTACAGCAATATGGGCATCACCATCGACAAAACCGATGTGGGCCTGCCGGAGTTCGGGCTTGCGCTGAAGAACTTCGGGCTCGACGTGAAACTTGGCGGCAGCATCTTCGATTTGAGCAAGACCACCGTCGATTTGAGAAAGATGCACGTTGAGATTGACGATAGCAAAATCGACCTTGCGGCAAAAGTTAAAAACCTTGAAATGCCGACCTATGAGGCTGAAATCGGCGCCGATGTGGTCATTGAGAACTTCAAGCAGTTCTTCCCCGACAGCCTCGCCTACTCAATGACCGGCGGCGTTCAGGCCAACGTCAAATCGCACGGCACGGTCAATCTCGACTCAATCGACACGCAGATGTTCGACCTGATTATCAACAACACCGACATCGACCTCAAACTCAGCAACATCAACGCCGATATGTACGACTCGTTCACGTCGTTCAACAACCTTGGCGGCGAGGTGAAGATTGCCCGCGACAGCATTCTGGTTGACAAACTGGGCATTGAGTGGCAGGGACTGAATCTGCACGTCGACTCGACCATTGTTGAGAACGCTATGAAGATTTTTGTTCTGGAGCAGACCAACAACAAGCTGAAAGTGCTCACCAAAGTTGGCTTGGACGACTTTGACTACGCCTGGCTCGACCAGATGTTCCCGGCCGACTCAACAGCCGCTGATTCAGTGGCTGTGGCCGATGTTCAGGCGGGCGGTCAAGCCGAAGGAGAGACAGCCACAGCTGTTGCCGCTTCCGCGAATGACGGCGCCGCTCCGGCCGAACCCGTTGCCGCAGCAGAAACGGCCGCCGTGGCCGACACCGCCTATAGCTTCCTGGCTCTCGGCTATCCGGTTGAGGTGAAAGGAATGTTCCGACTCGGCCATCTGCAATACGGCAAATCGTCAATCGACACAATATCGGCGAAATTCAACGTGAACGACACCGTGGTTGTGGTTGAACATCTGAAACTTGGAGCATTCAAAGGAGCTTTGGATGCCTCAGCACGTGTCAAATTCAAATCCGACTCTTTAATGACGGTTTGGTTCCGCACTCATTTCGACAAGATGGACTTGAACCAATTGCTCTTAGAGTTCGACAACTTCGACCAGACCACCGTGACTTCGGAGAATTTGAGCGGTTTGATGACTGCCGACCTAGACGGTTACCTTAATGTGATAAATATGGGTGATAGCATTCCAATGGGTGATGTGAAGGTGTTAGGCGATTTAAAATTGGAAGACGGTGCGATTGTGAATTTGGAAATGTTGAAATCACTGGACAACGCAGTACATATGCGTGAGCTTAATAACATTAGGTTTCAAACACTTGAAACAAGTTTGTTCGTCCGCAATGGCTATCTCTATCTGCCACAAACAGACATAAAAACAACCGTTATGAGTATGTCGTTGTTTGCTATGCAGGGAATGGATAACGACAACTTTGAGTATCACATCAAGGTTTTCCCAGGTGAAATTATGGCACTCAGCTCGAAAAAGGTAATGAAGACGCAGAAAAAAATGAAAGACAACCTGGCAGACGAGGATAATGTATCTTCAATCAGCCTTTTGGCATACGAAATTGATGGCGAGTCGAAGTATGGATTTGACAATAAGGGACGTAAGAAAAATATGCGAACAAAGATTAAAGGTCAGGAAATGCAATTAAGACTTGGCTTCAATCCTCGTTTGATAGTGTATGACACTTTCGTGAAATTCCGTTAACCTGTGAGGAAACGATTGTATACAGCGGCTGCCGTTCTGTTGGTGGGTTTGTTGGTTGTTGCCACCTACCTTTGGAGCACACGTATGCAGCGTGAATTACGTTTCAAAGTTACCGATGTCACCATCGATGACAGCGACCTTGACATTTGTTACGGCTCCGACACAGCGCGGCTAACAGTCTATATGTTCGCGACATACAACTGCCGCCATTGCCGCGCGTTTTTAAATCAGGATTTGCCGGAAATTAAAAAACGCTACATTACCAATGATAAGGTGCGTTTAGTGATTAAACCCATTGACTGGACAGAGAATTATGATATGATGTCAGCCCTGATGTTGGCAGGATGTATGAATCGCGACGGCAACGCTGATGATGTTCTTGAATTGCTCCAAACCGAGCCGGAGACTGTTTACAGCGATGAGTTCCGCCAACTGATTGATGACATAATCAACGGTAACCCCGAATTGGCAGAATGCCTTGTGGCCGATGATTTTGCTTATGTGAAAAAAAATAATGCGCTTTTCAGTGCCCTTGGTTCAAAAGTTACTCCTATATTTGTGATTGGTAACCATCTATACAAAGGGCACCGCAAAATAGAACAATTTGGCAAAATTGTTGAATACGAACTAAATAAGTAATTGTTGTTTAATTAAAATTTATTTAAAATGAAGAAGATTTTATTGCCAATCGCATTGTTTGCAGTACTTGGACTTGCAGCGTGCGGAGATGATGTTGTAGAGGCTGGTTGTGAACAAGCAGACCCCATTGAAGGCTCAAAGTGCGACATTAGTGTGGCAGAACTTTGCCCGGAAGAGGAATTATACAAGTATAAAGGGAAGGAATATAAAGAAGATGAAATTGACAAACTTATAGATGCCTTGCAAAAGGACGGTCACTGCCAAGCAACATTATCGCCTGAAGACAGAGCAAAAATCCGCACGGCTTTAACCTCGCAGGCTAAACGCCTTCTTGACCGCATCCGCGTGAATGCTATCCGCGCCATCTAAAAATTGGCAAACAAATGATAAGAGCCGGGCCGTTTGGTTCGGCTTTTTTTGTTAGGTACTTCTTTGATGTCACATATCATCAAGCGACAAACCGCGAAAAACGATAGTGAAGTCAGAGAAATTATAATCTATAAGAGCGAACTTCCGTTTCAGCTCCTCTTCGTTGTATTTGCGAATGTTGCGTTTCACCTCGGCAACCGTTATTCTTTTGTCAAAACCCTCGATTGCAATAAGGTCGATTTCGTTTTCTCCCTTCTTGTCCCACCAATTGCTGACTTCGGTTACACGTTCTTTTTCACCGTACAGTTGCCTGAAATATTGTTCCAGCACAATGCCGCTATATTGCGTGTAGTTATCATCGATGTACTCTTTTAGCAGTGTGTATTTGTCGCGCTCGATAAGTGTTCGGTTAGGTTCGATGAATCTGAACCAAAATCGCAAAAAGCAATCTCCAATGTTCCATTTTATGCCTTGAGATGTGGGCTTTGAAAACATCGGTCGGCGTCGGTTTATGAGTGTATATTCATTCTCAAGCGTGTCAAGATACCTGCCTGTGTTTTTCTTAATAATGCTGTCGATTTCTGATTGTGATGTTTTGCCGTTGGCTATCAGTTGCATAATGCTGTAGTAAATGCTGAAATGTTTGCCGAATTCGCCTACGAGCAAGTCAACACCTTCACTTAAGAAAACCGATGTTGGCTGGCAAACGTACTGTAGCATAAGCTCTTTGGTAACAGCTTTGTTATCCATTAGCAAGGCAACATATTTTGCCACTCCGCCGGTGATGGCGTAAAGCATAAGAAGGTCTTCCGGTGTATATGCGGGGTTGTAATCTCTTAAAATCTTTTTTAATACATTGATACAAAATGGTTTGACAGTCATTTTTGCGGTGCAGCGTCCAAAAAGTGGCTCGTTGCTATTCTCAAAAATACGTTTCATCATTGAATATATTGAGCCGCAAGCAATTAGATGAATACGAGCAGTCACGTTGTGCTTATCCCACACTTGTTGCAGCTCACTCATTATGCCGCTGCGAATGTTTGCAAGACGTTGAAACTCATCGATTACTATGGTGAGTTGCTCTTTTTTCGCAAAAATCATAAGTTCTTCAATCAGTTTTGCAAACCGGTCAATGTTACCATAAAAATGAATATTGAGTAGTTGTTCGGCTTGCTGCTGAAACTCATTGCAAAGCATTTGTTCTGAGTTGTTTGATATGAAAAAATACAGATACCGTTTGTTTTCAAAAGCCTTTGTAATCAATGTTGTTTTGCCAGTGCGCCTTCTTCCTATAATAACTGTGAAGTTGGCATTCGACTCAGACATACTGTCGATTTGCTGTAATTGTGCAATTTCTTGCTCGCGGTCATAAAAAATCATAATTCAATGCTTTATATGATTGCAAATTTACAAAATTGTAAATTACAAATTTGTCAAAAGTGGTTTTTCTTCCAAAAAAAACTATCCTAATCTACGCATTATGTTTGTTTTTCAATATTTTACTCAATCCGGGCAAGATATTGAAGAATTTTACTAAAGATTTTAAAGCCTTTGCGTTTTGAACACCGCACTATTCATAACCCGCGGCGAATGGTCGGCGGCAAAATGCATTATCGGTTATTTTTGCCCCAAAACAGAGTTTTATGAAATCAAGATTTTTCGCTGCCAGTCTGCTTGCCGCCTTGGTTCTGACAAGCCCGGCACTGATGGCGCAGAAACGCAAGAATATACCATCGGAAAAACCGCAACTGATTATCGGAATTGTGGTGGAATCAATGCGTTACGATTACATCCACCGCTATTGGGACAACTTTGGCGAAGGCGGGTTCAGGCGGCTCATTGACGAAGGCGCGCTCTGCCGCAACGCCAACTACAACTATATGCTCACGCAGACATCGCCGGGCTACGCAACCATTGCAACAGGCTGTGAGCCAATTGTTCACGGCATTGTGAGCGACGCGTGGTACGTTCAGCTTCAAGAGAAAAACATTGGCGCGGCTTTCGACGAGAAAGTCAAGCCTGTGGGCGTCGAAATTGAGAAAGGAACCTACTCGCCGCGCAACATTCTGACAACCACCTTCACCGACGAAATGAAACTCTTCAGCAACAATCGCTCGAAGGTGTTTGCGGTGTCGCTTAACCCCACAACGGCCGTTCTGCCTGCCGGCCATATTGCCGACGCAGCCTACTGGTTCGACGACGCGTCGGGGCTTTGGGTGACAAGCAGTTACTATGCTGACTCGCTGCCTGCGTGGGTTAATGAGTTCAACGGCAAGAAGTTCCCCGATATGTATATTGAAAAAGACTGGCTGCCGCTGCTGCCGCCCGAAAAATACCGTGCCGGCTCTGAACGCGGACAGTCGAAAAACGCGGGATTCTCAGGCGACAATGTTCTGGGCAAGAAAATCAACAGTCTGCTCAAGCGCACAAAGCACTACAGCAAGCTGAAATCGAATCCGGCGGGCAACAGCCTTGTAAAAGATTTTTGCGTGAACGCCATTGTGAATGAGCAACTTGGCCAAGACGACGACACCGACTATCTGAGCATCGCCTTCTCGGCTTCGGCCGACGTGAGCAGCGCCTGCGGGCCAAACTCTGTCGAACTCGAAGACCTTTACATCCGGCTCGACCGCGATTTGGAACATTTTCTGCAGTTTATCGACGAGACGGTGGGCCGCAACAACGTGCTCATCTACTTGACTTCGGACCACGGCACATCGTACAACCCGGCAATGCTGCAGGCCAACAATATTCCGGCCGGCACCTTCAACGCCGACCGCGCCGTTATGCTCTTGGGCACCTATCTGAACGCAAAATACGACAAAGGGAAATGGGTTTCGGCCTATCACAACAATCAGATTTATTTGAACCACAATCTGATAGAAACAGCAGGAATGAAAGTTCAGGATTTTGAGAATGTGGTTTGCGATTTTATGCTGCAGTTTTCGGGCGTGGCCAACGCCATCTCGGCATCGACCTTGAAATCAACTACTTTCACCGACGGCATTATGCGCCAAATGCAGAACTCGTTCAATCCGAAACGCTCGGGCGATGTGATTATCTGCCTTGAGCCGGGCTGGATTGCGCAGGGCTCGGGTGTGAGCAGCGCAAACTCGGGCTACAACTACGACACCCACGTGCCGCTCATCTGGTACGGCTGGAAGATTAAGCGCACGCGCCTGAATCAGAACATCGACATCCGCGACATTGCCCCCACAATCGCCAATTTCCTTGACATTCCTTTCCCGAACGGCACCACAGGCAGCGTGATTGAAGGGCTGGTGCAGTGAGTGTTTTTACACCACTTCCCCTTTTCCTTCGCGGATAATCTCAAACTCGTCGGTTGTGCAGTCGATAACCGTAGATGGCTGATTATCACCATATCCGCCATCAATAACTGCGTCAACCAAATTGCCGTAGCGTTCGTGAATTAGTTCGGGGTCAGTAATGTATTCGGTTACTTCGTCCTCAACGTCGTGCACCGACGACGATAGTAGCGGCCGCCCCAGCTCGACAACAATGCTGCGGATGATGTTGTTGTCGGGCACTCGGATGCCTACCGTTTTGCGACGAGTTTTGAAGAGCTTCGGAATGTTGTTGTTGGCTTCGAAAATGAAGGTGAACGGCCCTGGCACATTGTGTTTTAGTAGTCGGAAAGCCGAATTCGACATCGGTTTGGTGTATTCTGAAATTTGGCTCAAATCGTTGAAAATAAACGAAAAATATGCTTTGTCCATATCCAATCCCTGAAGTTTTGCAAGCCGTGCTACTGCTTTAGGCTGCATCATATCGCAACCCACACCGTAGATGGTATCAGTTGGATAGATAACAAGTCCGCCATTGTCGATGATTTCGACAATTTTCTTCACTTCGCGCGGATTAGGATTTTCTGGATAAATCTTGACTAACATCTTGAATGTGGGTTTTATTAATCCTGAATTACGACGGGTGCCATTCGTAAAGACGCGGCACGCCACGTCTCTACATTCGCATGCAATTATTCCTTCTCGCCATAGCACAAGTCGCCGGCATCGCCCAAGCCTGGCACAATGTATGATTTTGCCGTCAGTTCATCGTCGATGGCGCCGGTCCAAATGGTGACTGGCTGCCCGGCAACGTTGCGTTGCAGATAATCAAGTCCTTCGCGGCTCGAAATGACTGATACTATATGTGTGTGCACAGGCGTGCCTTTTTTCAGCAGAGCTTGATAGGCCAACACCATCGATGCGCCGCTGGCCTGCATCGGGTCGACAAGAATCAGGGTTTTGCCGTCGGTTGACGGGCCGGCAATATGGTCGAAACTGATATGGAACGTGCAGCCGTCCTTCTCATACTTACGGCAAGCCGAAATAAAGGCATTCTCGGCCTTATCAAATACGTTCAAAAAACCTTGATGGAAAGGCAGTCCGGCACGCAGTACACTGGCAATAACAGGCTGCGCGGCTAATTGCGGCACTTTCGCCACACCTAGTGGGGTTTGCACTTCGGTTTGCTTGTATTCAAGCTGCTTGCTAATCTCGTAAGCGAAAATTTCGCCAATGCGTTCCATATTCCGGCGGAAACGCAAGCTGTCTTTCTGGATGTTACTGTCGCGCAATTCGGCCATAAACTGGTTCAGAATGCTGCTCTGTGTGCCTAAATTGATAACCATATTGTCTTGTTTTTATGTTTAATAAAACCCACGCCCCGCATTTTTGCTAAAGCGATGATAATAATAATCAATTTTTAAATCGGTTTTTATGAAAATGTGAATCTCTCTTGTTTCTTTTACACCTTTTTTTCTACCTTTATCAAATTCGAAAATAAAACTTAAAGCATATATCAAATGGCTAAAGAACAAGCAAATACAAGTGCCAACAGCGAAAAGTTGAAAGCCTTGCAACTCACCATCGACAAAATTGAAAAGAACTTTGGCAAGGGTGCCATTATGCGTATGGGCGACCACGCAATTGAAAATGTTCCGGTTATCTCATCTGGTTCAATAAGTCTCGACTTGGCACTGGGAATTGGCGGATATCCGCGCGGCCGCGTGATTGAAATTTTCGGCCCAGAGTCGTCTGGTAAAACAACTTTGGCCATTCATGCTATTGCCGAAGCACAGAAGAATGGCGGTATTGCAGCCTTTATCGATGCCGAGCATGCGTTCGATCGTTTTTATGCTGAAAAACTGGGTGTTAACATCAACGAACTGCTGATTTCGCAACCCGACAACGGCGAGCAGGCTCTTGAAATAGCCGACCACCTTATTCGTTCCGGCGCCATCGATATTATTGTCATCGACTCTGTCGCAGCTCTTACACCAAAAGCCGAAATAGAAGGCGAAATGGGCGACTCGAAAATGGGCCTTCAGGCGCGTTTGATGTCGCAAGCTCTGCGGAAACTGACAGCCAACATAAACAAAACAAATACCTGCTGCATATTTATCAATCAGTTGCGTGAAAAGATTGGCGTGATGTTCGGCAACCCTGAAACAACAACAGGTGGTAACGCATTGAAATTCTATGCTTCAATCCGCATCGATATTCGCCGCACTTCAACGCTGAAAGATGGCGAAGACTCTATCGGTAACCATGTCAAGGTTAAAATCGTCAAAAACAAACTTGCCGCACCGTTCCGCAAGGCTGAATTCGACATTATGTACGGCGAAGGCATTTGCAAGTCGGGCGAACTCGTCGATATGGCTGTTGAACTCAACATTATCAAGAAATCAGGGTCGTGGTTCAGTTATGGTGATACAAAACTCGGTCAGGGCCGCGACTATGTGCGCCAAATGATGGTCGATAATCAGGAACTGGCTAAAGAAATTGAAACAAAGATTCTTGAAATTATGACTAAGAGTGATGCACCGTC
>JAEEGK010006461.1_pt1 | contig 28236 bp, 29 predicted proteins | sample 8958771 | NCBI WGS metagenome assembly JAEEGK01 (sample SAMN16246547, study PRJNA631951) | gut metagenome | biome: gut microbiome; feature: rumen; material: SC-attached | host: Bos | place: Iran: Karaj | collected 2018-10 | reverse complement strand
AATCTGCGGCGAGCACGGCGGCGACCCGACATCCGTAGAGTTCTGCGATGAGATCGGCCTCGACTACGTATCCTGCTCACCTTTCCGTGTACCGATCGCAAGACTTGCTGCTGCACAGGCTGCAATCAAGCACAGAAAGTAATAGTTTAATAAACTGATCAATGAATGCCCGGAGCGATTGCTTCGGGCATTTTTATTGGATTTGGAATGTAATGATAAAATTAGTGATAACTCAACCGTCTTTGCAGACCATGCTTTCTTGAACTGATTTTTAGCATCGCGGCCTTATGCAGTTAACGCGCATGCCGCAAGCTTTATTCCGCCTCATCAATAAACACCACGCTGTACATATCCTTTATCGCAACTGCCTCGCCATCGGTGAATACGATGGCGTTTTTATACTGATCGATCGTCCTTGCGTTGCCAATCTTGGACGCGTATCTGCCGCCGTCTTTTTTCTTGTCCGGGATGAAATATGTGACTCGTATCTTCGGGCGTTCAGGAAGCCTTTCTGTGAGCTCTCCGAGCTGCCGGTTTAACTCTGCTATCTCATCTTCTAACATCTCGCGTCTTGCGTCAGTTAATCGCGCTGTCTCTTCGACCGCATCCTCATAACCGACGAGCGCTGCAAAAGGTGAGAACTGCGCAGCCCTGTCGTGCATCGACATGGGCGGAAGATCGATATACTGCGGCCTGTTAAGATTGATTATGTCGTCGTACTTGCTCATGCTTTGTGTCCGCCTATCTGGCCGTTGCGCTCCATCGCCGTGCCGCCTTTGCTGAGGTTCTTGGCTTTGACGACGGCGTTCTTGCCATACTTGTGCTTAATCTCGAGCATCGCTTCCTGAAGCGCGCGTTCCTTGGCGAGCTTCTCGTCCTGCTCCGTCGAATCCTCATCTTCCTTGCCCAGATCGAAGATGCTCATCTGCTCGTGCTTCTCGAGCTTCGGAAGATCTTCTTCGCTTATGACATTGCAAGCTGCGATCCCTAATCTGCGGCTCAAAAGATCAGGGTCTGCGATGGCTTCAAAAAGCTTCATTACGGCTTCTGTGATCAGCTTCGTTGATGAAGTGTGCTTTTCCAGATTGATCGTGCCGTGCGCGTGTTTTGGCACCTCTCTGCCGTAGTAATCCGTGACGACTTCACCGGTGTATTTGCCGCTTGCAAGGCTTTCCCGGTCGTAGCCGATCGTGAGCACTATCTGGTTCGTGACGATGCCTTTCTCGACCAGGTCAAGTGATAAAGTATCTGCCATCTCCCAGACGATGAGCTTCGTCGTCTCATAGTCCGTGGGTTCCTTCAGGACCTGCCCTGTCGACGTACTGTTGTTGTCCGGTTCGTAAGCCTTAACATCCTTTATCGTCGTCGGCTCGATGCCCCATGCGTGGTCGACAAGAAGCTCTGTGTTCTTGCCCAGGAGCTTATAGAGCTGGCCTAAGCTCTGCCTGTTAAGAGAGCACCTAGCGATGTCGCCCATCGTGTAAAGTCCTATCTTCGCGATCCTTGAAGCCGTGCCCCTGCCGACGCGCCAGAAATCGGTTAGTGGAGTGTGCTCCCACAAAAGCTCTTTGTATTTCTGCTCATCAATCTCCGCGATCCTCACGCCGTCCTTGTCAGCAGGAATGTGCTTTGCCACGATGTCCATCGCGACCTTGCATAGGAACATATTAGGACCGATCCCTGCTGTCGCTGTTATGCCCGTGGTGTGCAGCACGTCCTTTATCAGCATGCGCGTGAAATCGTGCGCATTAAGGTGGTAGATGTCCAGGTAACTTGTCGCGTCAATGAATACCTCATCGATCGAGTAGGCGAAAATATCCTCCGGCGCCACGTACTTTAAGTAAATGCCGTAGATCTGCGAACTGACCTTCATGTAATGCGCCATCTGCGGCGGTGCAGTTATGTAGTCGACTTCGAGCTCCGGATGGCGCTCTAATTCAAAGCTCCAGATGCTCTTGCCCGTAAGCCTTCTGCCCGGAGCCTTATACCGCCTGTCGTTATTGATCTGTTCGACCTTCTGTACTACTTCGAACAGTCTTGCCCTGCCGGGTATGCCGTATGCCTTAAGTGAAGGCGAGACCGCAAGACAAATAGTTTTCTCGGTCCTCGTGGGGTCAGCAACGACGAGATTGGTCTGCAAAGGGTCAAGCTTACGCTCTACGCACTCAACGCTTGCGTAGAAAGATTTGAGATCGATCGCCACGTAGATCCTGTCCATCAGCCTTCGCCTTTTCTTACTTGTTATAACTAAAGTCTATCAGAATCCAAGATCGGTTATTGGGACAGTTTTTTGGTTTCTTAGAATGTTTTCGATCACCGGTAAATCCAGGGTCAGGCATAAGCATCGAAAACCGCATGCGGATGTTATAATCTCCGTATGAGAAAAAATACCGCAACCTTTGCCTTGAATTGATCGGTCAGATCCGGTCCCCCGATCATTATATCGATGTAGCTCACGAAGGCATGCTGGGACTTTATGACAGCTTAGACTGAAAAGGAATTATGCAATATGCCTGATTACGATGTGAAGAAGGATCGCAGATATCTGGATGTGCTTTGTTTTCCGGGAGGCAAAGTAATCTTGCATGGTTACTATGATTACAATTATTCGTTTTGTTATTTAGAAACTGATATTGCAAGATATGCGGATCTTTCTGATCTGATCGACAAGATCTTTTTCGGTGATTGGGAGCAAGTTTATCCTTTCCCGGGATTCGCTTATGATGTTCCGGCATACCGCCTGGATTACTTCCTTAATGACGGCAAGATAACTCAGTATTCTTCAAGTATTATTTTTGAATCTATGGGCGCATTAGCAAATGACGGAACAGCCGGCAAAGTCATTGATAAAGCCATAAAAGATGTATATGCGGAAAAAGTTGAATACGATGAGGATCAGGTCAGAGCAAAGCTTATTGATATGAAGAAGCAAATTGCCGAAAGTGAGGATCTGCTTTTCGAGCAGAAAGTATTACCTATAGAACGCGAACTTTCAAAAATGCAGTATCTGGTATTCGGCAGCGAAAATATCAGAGAATTATATGCGGAATGCCGGGTGCTTGCCGGAAACAAGTATAGTGCATATATGACGTTGGTTAAATAATCCGGGGAAAACTAACCAAGCAAATGACAGGGGTCTATATGTCTGAACAGAAGAGACAACTAAGCAAGTTGTGTTTGGCTGGATTCATTCTTTTGGTTCTGGCTCCGATATTGCTGTTATTAATCCTGAACTTTGGCGGGCGGCTTGGCGGTACGCTTCGCGATAATTTGTCCATAGTTATATTATAATGCCAATAGGGTGATCACGAATTTCTTCGAGCGCAACGGGACATCATCCGCGGGATAAATAAGAGGAATGATATGGGGAAAAATCGAATAATCAAAAATGCCATTTTGGCCGTCATAATGGCTGTGCTTTTGCTTTGTGTCTGCAGCTGCAGTCTGAAAAAACTTTCATTGAGAGTACAGGTTAACCGGTATTGTCAGGATAAGTACGGGATTACGTCCGAGGTAACTGACATTAAGAGAAACGTAGGTCTCTGGGGCGTTACAGGTTCATACGAGATTAAAGCTAACGACGGGGTTAAGGAGTTCGATGTTCTCGTAACAAAAGACGGCGAGATTACCGACAACTACGAAGCGGATCTCATAGATGAAGCATTAAGAGACTGGGTTAACTCATATGAACCCGGAGCTGCATATGTGCATCTGATGTTCGGCATGTACGGAGCAGACGAAAAGTTCACCGGCGATATAGTATCCTTCTTAAGGGCTCACGGTGAGATGAACAGATACACATTTGCCTATGTGGATCACAGCTTTAAAACAAAGGACGATGCGTGGTTCTTGTCAGAGCTTTATGATAATGACCTTATCTACGACTGCTTTTTACTTAACTGTCCTGACGCAGAATCGGCAAAGATAGTCTATGACAAGTTTAGTCCTGCTAATATAGAGGTAGAGTATTATTCACCTTACATTACGGACAGTCTTGTAATCGATTATAACGGGGAAGCAGAATACAACAGCCATGAACTCGAAAACGTTGACGGCATCAGTTTTTGCTGGCTCGAATATCCGAACTATGTATATATTGATGAACCTACCTGTTCGGTTAAGCTCAGTGATGATAATTCCCTGTCAAAGATATGCCCGACATATGAAGTGGATGCAGAAATGGATGAAGATGACAGAAGAGTTATGGTGGTATTCATTCCTCTTGACATGATCGAGGGCGATCTCAAGATCAGCTTTACCGACAGTATGGGTTTGCAAAGATTCGTTGTCAGCAATGCTGATTTCGGAACAAATGGCATTACGTATTACAGTTACGGTGTGTTCGGTGACTATGCTGTTGCTGTAATCAATATCCATTCGGGTATAAACTATTTCACGATTGATAAACCGGGTTAAGTAAAGTTTGATAACATGATGAGGGTAAAAAAAATAAAATACAAAAAATTTTCTCGAATGACCTTGGTGAGTGCTTGATTATGGATTGGCTCAATACTTACGGCTGGTATTTTTTGATCGTTGCGATGGCAGGAGACCTCATCGTTTCATTTGTGTTGTCCCTGTTTTATAAAGGATACAAGAGCCTTAAGATGTCCATAAGCGCTCTGGGAAATCCTTCAAGCCCTGTCAGGATACCGTTCAATATATGGATGCTTATCGAAGGCGTGTTATTCCTTATATCACTCCCTGCGGTCTGTAGTTATTTCCATCCGGTATCAGGCGGGATCACTGTCGTCATGCTGGTATTCATCGCCGTTTTCGCGGTCGGCTCATGCATCTTAACGTGCTTTTTCAGTGTCAATGAATCTAAGGACGTTGTGACTGTCGCATCGAAAATACATGGCGCAGGTTCTGTCATAGGTTTTATGCTTTTCCTGTTTGTGCCGCTCCTGGTTGCGATACTGTCATTCAAGAATCAGAATACTGCAACGGGAGTGGTAAGCATTGTCAGCTTTGTTCTTGCGCTGGTGTTTTTCGCGCTGTTCGTAATGTCGGACAAACCGGAATTTAAGAAGACGGTCATAAACAACGAAGGTCTTTGGCAAAGGCTTAACCTGGTATTTATGTACTTGCCGTTGGCTATAGTCGCGGTTAATAATATTGCAGGGTAATAGTGAATTTGAAGAGGTGAGATCATGAGTAAAACGATAATCACAGTCCAGCATACTGAATCGGAGCACCACCTTAACAGGCATGCGGGTGCCTGGGGCAACTGGTCTCTGACAGAAAAAGGAAGACAGCAGGCTTTTGAGATCGGTAAATGGCTCTTAACAGAGGGCTGTGATGACGGATACGTCATGTACTGCTCAGATTTGGCCCGTGCCGCGCAGACGGCAGAGGAGATGAATAAGACGCTTCATATCACACCAAAGGTCTCAGAGCTCATCAGAGAGGTGAATGCGGGCGAGGGCAACGGCAAGCCTTGGGACTGGTATGACGAGCATAAGATACCATCAAACGGATACGATCCTGATTACAGACCTTTCCCTGATGCCGAGTCTGACAGAGACCTGTGGAAGAGAATTGAGCCTTTTTGCAAGCAGCTTCTTGAGAGCCCTGATGAGAAGATCCTTGTCGTATCGCACGGATGCACGTTGAGCTTTTTGCAGGCTATGCTGATGAAATTTAAGTTCGAAGATTTCACTGGTGCCAGATTCAACGGCAAGTCCGGATCGATCTCGAAGTTCACGATCGGATCTGACGGTAGGATCACTGCAAACTATATTAATTACAGACTGTGGGACTAATTTTTTAAGTCCGGGATAAACTTTTTTTGGTTTATTGCCAAGGGTTCTTTAAAATATGTTGTCTGACGGTGAATGATATAATACCCGTATGACTGAAAACGGCGTTAACACAGATAAGATATTTGACGGCAGCGGAATCGTTATAGGCAGGGGCGCACAGGCTGATGTATACAGCTTTCATGGCTATGCCTATAAAGTCTATAAGCCTGCGTATCCCGTGGAATGGATCGAATTCGAGAAAAGGCAGCAGTCGGAGGTGAACCGTGCCGGCCTTTCGCCCGTAAGGTATTACGACACGGAAGATCCGCATATCGTTAAGATGGATCTGATCGAAGGCGTCACTCTCGAAAAGAAGATGTTCGAAGGCTTTAGCGGAGGCTTTGATCTTCTTGCAAAGATGTTCCGCAAAGTGCATCAGGCTGATCCTTCTGATGTACAGATGCCTCGTCTGATAGACACTGCAGGCATCGGATTGAGCGAAGAAGACAAGAATAAGATACTTCCGATAATAGAACGCCTGTCATCCTCACTTGAGAACCGCATCTGCCATCTGGATATGCATTTTCTGAATGTCATGTTGCCGAAGGACGGATCTGAACCGGTCATCATCGACTGGATCAATTCGAGGATCGCTCCGGCCGTGTTTGACTATGCCAGGACCTATGTGGTGCTCAAAGAATGTGCTCCCGAAGTGCTCGGCTTTTATGAAAGCGCAGTAGCCTCTGACATAGCAGCTTTGGGAATCACCGATAAAGATTTTGACGATGCGGTAACTGTATGTACGGTTATAAGGAACAGAGAGAAAAATACATAAGCCCAAGAGGTCTGTATGAAAGAAGAATTCATCACACTTAACGAATCATATCTGCCGGAAGTCGAGAGCATATACACATTATAAGTTTTGAACTGTTAAAACACTATTATTTAGTCACAATATTTCAATCATGAATTTCCCAGATTTGCTTTGTATCATATAGAGTCCTTTTTCCAAAGATGAAGTATCAAGATAGAAATATCCTTTCTCCGTAGGTGTTACCGGAATTGCAACATCATATTGATTTGCAAAGTTTTTCGTTTCATTGTAATACTCATTCGGATTCGATTTAAAGCTGTAAAATGCATCGCTCATAATTACAGTTTTGCTCTGTAAATCTGTTCCTTCATAATAATCAATTACTATTGTGTCATTGTATGAGTTGCTTAGAAGTGTACAATTTGATTCATTAAACACTAATTTCAAATTCATTGATGCTAATGCATCGTTACAATCAATGATATACTGTGCGTTTTGAAAAATGTTTATTCCATTAATAGAATTGATTCTCCTAATATCATAATGATAATCTGTTCCCTGGCTTCTCATATCACGCACTAACCACATACTTGACGTATCGGTAACGTTACCATAGCCGATAATATTGCAAGCTCTGGCATAAATCATTCCGTTTCTTGAGAGATCTGTACCTTCAGAACCAACTAGAATAAGACTTTCTCCCGCACTTAACTGAACAGGATGAGCTTCGCTGAAAATATACCACGAGCCTTGTTCTTTATAATCATAATACGCACTTTTATCCCAGTCATTCTTAACACCATCAATGAGTTTGTATTGATCAATTCTCATTCCAGAAGATGGAAACTCATCCCATTTGTCATTAACAATGTCAGTAAGAGTTTTCATATCTGTCCTTAATATGAATATCCCATTCAGATGATCGATATCATCTATAGAGTAATCATAACTTTCATAGTAATCTGTTTCTTCTTGACCAATACCACTATTTGCAGGTGTTTCTACATAATTATCACTGTTGTTTTTGGGGGCCTTTTTGAAGATTGATAATAGAGTGATTAAAACTAAAAGAACCAGGCTGGCAGCAACACAAGTAACAATTAGATTTTTCTTTTTTGTAGTGGATGATTTGACAGAAGAATCGCTATCTCGCAATTCCTTTTTTACAGATGAAATTGAATTTATTTTAGGAGAATCTGTTCGGGCAGATTCCGGCTCGCGATGAACTGTAACAACGGGGCTTTCTTTCAAACCCTTAACTGGCTTAATATAGGTAGTGCTAGTTGAGCTTGCATCGTTAGTATTAATAGAATCATTAGTTGTTAGTGCAGGTTCAATTGAAGTTGGTGCGGTAGTCTTACCGCTATCTAATGAATCATCAAGGCTTCCGGCTTGAGAAAACCAATTGTCAGACATATTTCATATCCTCCTCAATAATGATTTTGCATTTCTGCATGATTACAAGTCTCCAGGACGGAAGAACAGGTTCTCTTTAGTTGTTGAGTTCTCAATAACAGTTTTTTTATCAGCGACAACTTCATGTTTAGGGGTAGGAGTGTTTCTATGAGTTTTATCGGAAACGGAATCGATAGCAGTTCCAATTCCGCGTAATGAATTATAGACCTCCATTGCCGTCGGTCTTTTTTCCGGATCATTATCCAACATTTTAGTAAGTAACTTTCGAATATCATCGGGAAGTGTACTGGATACTTTGAGAATATCGCCCTTTGCGGCAGCTTCACCGGAATACGAACTTACTTTAGTATTAAATTCCGGAAGATTACCGTAAAAATACTGATGGAAAAGTACGCCAAGTGCAAATATGTCCATTTTGCAAGTCAACTTAACTTCTTCTCCCCAAATGCTTTTGCAAGCCTCTGGTGAGAAATAATGGAAATCGCCAACAATGGTTTCACCTGGTCCTGGGGGGGCTGATTCCAAAAAACCACTGTCAAAGTCTATAATTTTGGCAGTAGTATATCCTTTACTCGTTTTCATAAATAGAATATTATCCGGTTTTAAGTCAGCATGAATAAGGTGCCCTTTGTGTAAACTCGCTACTCCATGAGCTATGATCGCACAAAGACGTCTAATCTCACCAAGGGGAAGCTTTGCGACATCATCAACACCCCAGTTTAATGAATTAATCTTCCGCATTGAAATGTAGTATTTTGACTCAATACGAAAGAATTCTTCCACTCGTACAGCATTTCCATCGGAATTCTCATTTAATTTTTGGTAGAGAGCTTTTTTCCGTTGCTCGAAAAGCTCGCAAGCCTTGATTTTCTTTGCTAAACGTTCAGGGCTTGAAACAGTATCGTTTGCGGGATATTTCTGATCAACAAACTCTTTAACAAAGTAATCTTTACCATCCTTCTTAGCAAACCCCCACACAGAGTATCCTGCGTTTTGATTTGTTAAGGAACCTATTAAGTTGTAATTGCCCAACTTCTCCATTATGACAGACCATCCTTTACGTATCTCATGTAATTGTCACGGTACGAATTCCAAAGTTCAAAACGACTATCACGATCCTCAACTGGAATTTTTGATACCGGAAGAAGATAGTATGTCTCAATATAATTTAGTCTTTCGATAAAACATTTTTGGATAGTCGAATAGCTCCCATAGCCATATGCGGCCAAGCATAAAGTATGGTCATCTCCCGCTACAGAACTTATAACATCAGCCAATTTGTTTTCCCATTCTGCAACACATTTTGATTTCAATAGAGTTTCAAGCAATACACCCTCGAACTCCATAGGCGTAGAAAGATAACCAAAGCATCCATCAGTTGCACAGAATACAACAAAAGGTTCTTTCATCCTAATTGTTTTACAATGCAAATCTATAGGTCTGTCACTACAGAGAATATTCTTAAGAATTCCATCCTCATATATGTTCATCATGGGATCAGTAACAGTAGTATCATCTACAGTGAGTTGAGCAAGTCCCAGGGAGTCCATAATGTACACTCTAGAGTCGCCAGCCCAGATTGCTGTGACAACCATAGAACCATCTGTGTCTTGCTGTATCACAGCTACAGCTGCCGTACTAGGTAGAGTTCTGACGCTTGAGCCTTTGATTTGAAAACCTGTTGTGTCTTTTGGAGGTCCAAATTCGATCAATCTCTTTTCCGTTTGAGGGGCAAAAACTTCTTTTGTTATACTGGTCGCACTCTGGTTGCACGGAAAATGCTTGCGGAACAGATCATAGAAAGAACCGGCACATAAACGAGATGCCATGTAAGCTTCAGTATGTCCAGAGTAATAATCGTGCTTTTTGGCACCAGCCCCGCCACATCCGTCAAATGCCCCAAGCATTCCGGCAGTGTCACAGAAACTGTAGCAATAGCTATCCTCTCCATGTCTGGGGATCTTATCCCTGCAAAATGACAATACAAAGTCAAGTGACAGACCACTTTGCATAAAAATCTAACCTCATCTCAATTTGTGTTGCTTTTCAGTGATATCTGAAACATAAATCGCAATTGATTCGATCAGATTATACGGAGTTTGCAATCAGATTCAGAATTTCATTGTAGTTCTGATCGGCTAAGCCATTTCCGGCTGCAGAAGGAATGTGCCATGTGAGGTTCCAATTATCGGAAATATATTTCCAGTTGCCCTTATCAGGTGCAAATATAACCAAGCGCTTTTCATTCTGCTTCATTAAAGAGGGATCATCCCACCAATCACTTAATTCACCAAGATTTTTTGGCATGCCTTTGGGGTAAAACTTTGATCTGCTGCCATAGCCCATTACGTGAGTGTCAGCATCTGTCCAAACAACAATAACCTGACGCTTTTTAGCACCTTCTGCTGTCCACTTGGATTTAATGGCATAAGCCAGTGCTTCTAGACCATCCTCAGGAATATCTCCACCGCCTTGAGCGTGGATGCTATTTATACAAGCTTCAAACTCTGTAGCCTGCTGGGGAAGTTGAAAGAAATCTGTAACCATCATAGCGTGTTCCCCATCAGCAAGATAATCACGAAAAGCAACGACTCTGACACGAAGCTGACGAACCTTCTTGCCCTTTTCCGACATGATGTTATTAAAATCACCATAGAAGTTAATTGCGTTCCTTTTTACCATGTTGATGATCTTAGTTTGAGAACCAGATGTGTCCTCCATACTTGCAGTTGCATCAATGCAAAAAACCATATCAACCGTATAGTCCATTGACTGACCGTAACTACCCTGTGTAATTGCCATTTTTTGTTTCCTCCTGTGCTATAGAATTAATTGATATATTTTTCTTAGTTCTTCGTCTCACTACTTTAGATATCTTCAAATATGATTCTAAAAGAATCCTTGTCGCTATCTGTCCGGTTTATTTCACAACGAAATTCGAGTTGTCCTTCGTTTTTTTCGATCATCTCCTGCAGCCATTCTTCATTGATAGTCACAACGGTCTTTCTTTTAGAATCTTTTTGCTGATAAGCATCTTTAGGAAGAGCTTTCCACTCTGAATCTTCTCCAAGACGATACTGCCATTCGGATATTTCTGTTTTTTCGAATGAATAGGCTGAAGATTTTACCTTCGAACGATTGCTCTTACCAAGAGCAATAACAAGCACAACAATAACAGACAATAAAAGAACAATGATTATTCCAGCGGCGGTCAAAACTTTAAAGCCCAAAGGTAATCGTTTTTTGTTCTTTTTGCCGTCGGTTACTGCCTCCAGAGTCGGCTGAACCTCTACTTGCATCAACGGATATGATTCACTGTTTTTCTTTGCATTGGGTACGAGATCATAGAAACCTCCGCAATCAGAAAGAGCAGGCACGTCTCTTCCACAGCGTTTGCACTTGGTATCAGAAGATAACAAATCGCCCCCACACCATTTACAGAACATAAGCTCTTACTCCTTTCTAATTACAAATCTCGTCTGCAGATATTACAAACCTTAGCCTCTAAACTGTTTTCTCCATCACAAAAAGGGCAAAGGCGCTTTTCCTTTATTTCTCTGAAAGCATAGATTGTTGTTTTAGAAGAACTAGATTTTTCTTCGGTTATGATATGAGTATTTGTTTTTGAATCCCTTTCTTCAGAAATCTTCGTATACTCATTTTCTTTGTCTTGACGAGCGGGAACATAAAACAACAAAGCCATCAATCCAATGAAACCTATAAAAATGAGAATAATGACAGTTAAAGAATCCATACAATTTTCTTCCTTACTATTATGTGCCTTCAACAAATATCAAATCACGTCTGCATATATTACAAACTTTTGCCTCTATGCTGTTTTCACCATCGCAGTAGGGACAACAGCGATTTATATTGTTTTCTTTGAATGCATAAATTACTTTCTGAGAAGCATTTGACTTAGTTTCTCGGGGCTTGCTATATGCAACGCTTTTTGTGGTGCTTGTTGCTTTTGTAGTGTCAGGGAGAGTACTTGTATGACTGCTTTTATCTATTGTGCGAGTTAACGTTGAAACGAATAAAAAAACCCCAAAGACAATTAAAGCAGCCACAACAATTGCTCCGACAAAGATATCAACAAGATCACTTTCGGGCATATATTTATTTCTCCTTCGACATGTAGGAATGGATAATTAGATAAATACCCGCAGCCAATAGCAATATTCCGCCAGCCATCAACAGATAACTAATGAACAATTCAAATCCGTTTTCGCGGTAGAGCTGATACCATGCCTTGAATTCATTATGGATAGCCAATCCGATAAAAAACAATGGCACAGCTCCGCAAATCAAACCAATACCGATTTTCCTTTTCGAGGTCACTGTGTGCTCTTTGCTTTTCGCATAAAATGAAGCGTTCGCAGTCATTTTATCTTTGCCTACTTCATTATCCTCATGTATGTGTTCGATAGCTTTAGAATCTATAGGTTCTTCTTCGCGACGAACAGGAGTCATAGATACATCCTTCAAACCCTTAACTGGTTTAAAAAAATCTGCATCGTTAGGACTGCTAACATTAGATTCGATTGAAGTCGTGGTAGGAACTGTATTGCTGTCCGGGGAGTTATCTAGGTTTCCGCCTTGAGCAAACCATTTTTCTTCAGACATCATTGATTTACTTGGCCTCCAATAAAAAAAGTGCGGCAACCAAAGCTACCGCACCGAAAATCGTCAGCCTCGATTGCTGCGACACAATTCTACCCAATCGGAATAGATTAGAGACCAACGTTTTTGCAAACGTCAGCCGATTGGGTAAATTAAATTGTGTCGCGATTTCATTATAGCGCAAAGAACCATTACATAAAATAATAAATACAAAAACTATATATGGATTTAGTGCTTAGAATGGTGCGTGTGATGTCCTCAACAGAAAGTTCTCGGAGGCTTTCGTTAATGGAGTGATTTGCATTTATATAATGAGATACACAGTTTTTGATTAATCAATTGTCTAAGGTATAATCATAAAATGATAAAATTATGATAAAGTTCTGAGAGGTGATTATATGATCCAGATTAGACCTGTTTCCGATTTAAGAAATAAATTCACTGATATAGAGAAGTGTGTTCAGAGCGGTGAGCCTGTATATCTTACCAAGAACGGTTATGGTTCAATGGTCGTCCTGAGCATAGAGACATATTCCAGGCTTGTTGAATCTGATGAATACATAATGGATGTTGCGGATGCTGTAGCTGAGTCAACTGAAGCAAGACTGAGTCACGATCAGGTTTTCGGGTCAATGCGGAGAAAGTTAAATGCGTAAAAAGAAATATGAGTTGCGTTATCTCCCGTTATTCTTTGAAGAACTTGATCATGGTGTCTCATATATAGCTTTTACGCTTGGGAATACAGTTGCTGCTAACAGATTGCTGGATGAAGTTGAAGCGGCAATCCTTAAACGCCTGGAAGACGGGCCAGATTCTTTTGAACAGGTGTTTTCGCGAAAAGAGAGAAAGGCGCCGTATTACCGCATTTATGTAATGAATTATGTTATTTACTATGTTGTATTGGAAGAGCGCGTTAAAAAGATCATGGAAGTAAGACGATTTCTTCATGCGAGAGAAGATCGTGATTACGCTATGGCTATCGAAAGGAAATAATAACAACGGATTAGGGTTTATGGAAGAATTCATCATACTTAACGAATCATATTTACCCGAAGTCGAGAGCATATACAAAAGGGCTTTCGGAAAAGAACCATGGAATGATGACTGGAGTGACAGCGCGCAGTTGTCTGAATACATCAAGGAAGTTGCGGGCGGTCATAACAGCCTGAATTACGGCCTTCTGATCGACGGCAGACTTGTTGCTGCAGCGCTCGGCTCTATCCGTCATTGGTGGGAAGGAACGAACTATAATCTTGGGGAATTGTGCGTTGATCCGGTTTATCAGGGACAGGGGATCGGCACGCGTTTTATGCAGCTGATCGAGGATGATGTCAGGGCAAAAGGATTAAGCGGAATATTCCTTCAGACTGACAGCGACAAGCCGTCTTATAATTTCTACACTAAGAACGGATTCGGCGAACTGGGCAAGCATGTGAGCTTTTATAAGAGTGTAAAGAAATGAGTAAATACAAGCTGCTTTTAACTGATCTCGATCACACTTTGCTTAGGACTGACGGCAGTGTTTCGGAGTACACGCTTGACGTGCTCTCAAAGTGCAGGAAGTCAGGTGTTCTTTTCGCGATTGCGACAGCAAGGTATTGGATCGGTGCAGAGCGCTACATCAATCTTCTGAAGCCCGATTATGAGATCACGACCGATGGTACACTTATACATTCAAACGGCGAATGCATTTACAGTTTTGAATTTACTGCCGGGGAGACGAATCTCATCGTCCAAGAGCTCCTTAAAGCCGTGCCTGATGCTGAGATAACGGTCGCAGAAGGAAAGACTGTATATTGGAACAGCAAGCATATTGCCGAGTCGGAAAAGCTTTATAAAGCGGTATACTGCGAATACGATAAGCCTTTGGAGTGCAGGGCAAATAAGATCGTCGCAGCGCTCGAAGATGAAGCTCTGGCCCGCAAGATTGCAGATACAGCTCACTGTAAGCTCCAGTGTTTCAGAGGCGAGAACTGGTATGCATTCCTGCCTTTGGGATCAGGCAAGATAGAAGCGATCAAAGCTTTGTCGGAGAAGAGCGGCATCTGTCTTGAAGATACCGCGGCATTCGGTGATGACAAAAACGATATTGATATGCTTAAGATGTGCGACAAAGGCATTGCAGTGTCTAACGCTATTAAAGAAGTGATCGATATAGCTGATGAAGTTACACTTTCTAACGACGAAGACGGTGTGGCGAAGTGGATAGAAAAGAATGTGCTTGGAGATATTAATGGATAAGGTTTTTGAATCTGAAAACATCATATATGTAAGGCCGTCATTTGATCTGGTTCCCGATTATCTTGAGATGGTTAATGACATCGAGAATGTTGCGAAGTTTATAGGCGACAGACGTGAGCCGTTGACCGAAGAACAGGAGATCGATTACATCAAAGACAAGATGGATAATAAAGCAACGATGTTCTCGATGCTGGAGAAAACTACGGGTAAATTCATAGGCAACGTTGAGTTCTTTAACCGTGTTTTCGAAGAGGCGGAATGGGGTATAGTCATTACAGCATCGATGCAGAATAAAGGCTATGGAAAGGAAGCACTCAAAAGATCCGTTGAGTACGGATTTAATGAGCTCGGACTTACCAGGATCTACCTTGGTGTTTATGCTGATAATCCGCGCGCGATACATGTTTATGAGAGCTGCGGCTTTAAGGAATACGACCGCAACGATGTAGATGTATTTATGGAGATAAACAAGGAGACATAATATGTGTTTGATCTGTGACAGGATCGCGATGATAAAGAGCGGCAACAATCCGTATTTCGTTAAAGAGCTTGATACCGGTTATGTAGTGATCGGCGATAACCAGCACTTCTACGGATACTCTTTATTCTTGTATAAGAACCACGATTATACTGAGCTCTACCAGCTCGAAAAGAATGAGAGACTGCGATTCATGGAAGAGATGTCCATCGTTGCTGAAGCAACTGCAAAAGCGTTCGGTCCTGAGAAGATGAATTACGAGCTTTTGGGTATGGGCGACGCTCATCTTCACTGGCACCTTTATCCGAGAAGAAAAGGCGACCTTGAAAACTATGGACACAACGGGGTAGGACCTGTATGGTGGTATCCTATGGAGAAGTTATACAGTGACGACAACAGACCTTCAACTGAAGAGCTTGAAGGGATGAAGAACAAGCTCCTTACAGAGCTTGAAAAGCTTATATAGATGTCTGTCTATGCGAGGTAAAAATGGACGAGAGAATTGCAAAACAGATAGCATTTGCCTTGGAACTTGATAAGGAAAAGAGCGTATTCAGACAGACGCATTTATCAGGTCACGGCAGGAATGAGAATGATGCGGAACACGCGTGGCATATGGCGATAATGGCATATCTTCTCAAAGAGTATTCCAATGAGCCTGTCGATATAGCACGGGTAATGATAATGTGTCTGATACACGATGTCGTCGAGATCGATGCCGGTGATACCTATGCCTATGATTCCGAGGGCCTTGCTACACAGAAAGCAAGAGAAGATGCTGCAAAAGAGAGAATATTCTCGCTGCTTCCTGAAGATCAGAAAGAAGAGTTCACTGCTATTTTCGATGAGTTCGAAGCTAACGAGACACCCGAAGCGAAGTTTGCACACAGCATGGATAACTTCCAGCCGTTGATACTTAACAACAGCAACGGCGGCGGTGACTGGAAAGAGCACAGCGTGACTGCCAAAAAGGTTTACGGCAGACAGTCCAAGACTAAAGAAGGCTCTGAGAAATTATACGAGATAACTGATAAGATAATTCAGGAGAATATCAGGAAGGGAAGCCTGCCTGAGGGGTAAAAGGAATTATAAAGATGAAAAAAGGATTAGTAATGGAAGGCGGGTCCATGCGCGGACTTTTTACGGCCGGAGTGATCGACGTCTTCTTAGAGAACAATATCGAATTCGACGGCTCGGTAGGCGTATCTGCAGGCGCCGCATTCGGATGCAATTACAAGTCGAGGCAGAACGGCAGAGTGCTGCGCTACACCAAGCGCTACTGCAACTACTGGAAGTTCTGCAGCTTCAGGTCGTGGCTCGTTACGGGTGATATTTTCGGAGCCAAGTTCTGCTACTACGATATCCCTATGGAGCTTGATGTCTTTGACGGTGAGACTTTCATGAATAACCCTATGGATTTCTATCTGGTCGCGACTGACATCAGCACAGGGAGGCCCGTCTATCATAAGATGGACGATTACAGGGGCGATAACATCGATTGGCTCAGAGCATCTGCTTCGATGCCCGGCCTTTCAAGGCCGGTAAAGATCGGCGATTCTAAATATCTGGACGGCGGCACGGCTGATTCGATACCTCTGGAGTTCCTTCAGAAAAAAGGCTATGAGAGAAATGTCGTTATACTGACGCAGCCTGAAGGCTTTGTTAAAGAGCCTCTGAAGGCCCTTCCTCTGCTAAGACTGGTAACTCATAAGTATCCTGCCATAGCAAAGGCTCTGGAGGCACGTCCTGCGATGTATAACGCTCAGACGGCATATGTTAAGGAGTGCGAAGATAAAGGCTCTGTGCTCGTCATAAGGCCTTCTGAGCCGCTCAACATCAAGTCGAAGGTAAAAGACCCTAATGAGCTCCAGCGCGTTTACGATCTGGGCAGGAAAGCGGCTGAAGCAAAGCTTGAAGAACTGAAGGCTTTTTTGGCTGTCTGAGGCATGGAATTTAAGCAGAAGGCTGTAGATGACGAACTTGTTTTCGTATATATGGAGAAGATATAAATGAGCAATCCCTGGGAAGACATATCGCTTTCTGATTATGAGAATCACATGAGCCTTGATTCTGTTAAGCAGCTTCAGGCAATGAATATCATAATGAAGAAGCAGTTCGTGGCATATCCTGTCGATACGGCTATGGTATTGGGTATAGCCGGCGGCAACGGCCTTGAACATGTCTCTAAGGACAAGTATAAGACTGTCTACGGTGTCGATATCAATGCTGATTATCTGAAGGCCGTAGAAGCGCGCTACGGCGCTCTGGAGGGCGTTCTCGAGTGTATTAAGGCAGATATCATTAACGAATCCGGCAAGCTCCCTGAGGCTCAGCTTGTGATCGCAAATCTGCTTGTCGAATACATCGGTTATGAAGCATTCATGATGGCAATGATGCGGGTCCGCCCGCAGTATATCTCATGTGTTATTCAAATAAATATAGATGAGCATCAATGGGTCTCGGACTCGCCTTATCTTCACGCATTTGACAGGCTTGATGAAGTTCATTGCCAGATGGAAGATGAAGCTTTGACCAGGGCGATGAAAGAGACCGGCTACCAAAAGATATTGAGCGAGTCTTATCCGCTCCCGAACGGAAAGGCCTTGCTCAGATTGGATTTTGAATTGGAGAAATAATATGTTTGAAAGTGAATATGCAAAAAGTGAATACATAGAGAAAGATAACGTTGTCCTTCATGTATGGAAAAAGGAAGCGCATTTTGATGATTACCGCGATCCCGTAAAAGCTTCTCTTGAAATGCTCAGAGAGCACAAGAACAGCATCTTTATCGTTGATGCGAGAAACGGTTTTGAAGATGTAAAAGAGGACGTTGAATGGGGCTTTGAATGGTTCCTTCCCGAGCTTAAAAAGACCGGCTGCAAGGTGTGGGGATTTATTCTCCCGGAGGTCTCTGACATCGAAGGCGAGATCGATCTTTGGACGAGGGAAGTTGAGAAGAATTTCAGAGTTATCCGCGCCGTATCTTATGATGAGATCGTTGCTCTTGCTAAGTCAGAATCACTGACAGTAAGAAGAATAGAAGACAGCGACGCGAAGGCAGTTTCTGACCTTATCAGGAAGACCATCAGCATTTCAAATAAGAAGGATTATCCCGAAGATATTATGGATCAGCTGATCGAATCCGAGACACCTGAGCATGTGCTTCAGATGGCCGGCTGGACGCATTTTTATGTTGTTCTTGAAAACGATAATATCATCGGTTGCGGAGCCATCGGACCGTTCTGGGGCAAGGAAGATGAGAGCAGTCTTTTTACGATCTTCGTAGATCCTGACAAGCAGGGGAAAGGTATAGGAAGACTCATCATGAACACGCTTGAGAATGACGAGTATTTCCTGCGTGCCAGGCGCATAGAGATACCGGCATCAATTACCGGCGTGCCTTTTTATCTTAAAATGGGATATCACTATAAGGACGGCATATCAGAGCCTGACGAAGAACACCTTATCAGGATGGAGAAGAACAGGTAAGAACAATTACTTTTTGTTCTCCAGGTATTCCGCATAAGCTTTATCTATATGCACCTTGAACGCATCGTAATCTTCCCAACGGAAAGGGAAGCCGTATAGCTCTGCATTAAGGTTTTCCTTTGCGAATTTGCGGACCTCATCTTCGTATGAATCTTTGAAGTATCCGATAACAAAAGCACGGGCCTTTTTCTTGACCGAATCTTCCATGAAATATCCGTCGTATGATTCCAGATAATCAGTAGGAAGCTTTTCGCGGCGCTTGATACGGGATACATATTCTTTATCTTCCCGGGCTTCGTCTTCATCGAAGTCTTTGGTCGGCTGATAGAGGTTATTCTCAATGATCCACATAAGAAGATATGCGAAGTCATCGTAAGAATACTGCCAGATGACAGACACATCTTCTTTTGTGAGATCCTTTTCCTTCTTGCCTGTATGACTGCAGTAAAGCTCACGCGCCATATCGTATGTATAGCCCTTGTTTTTGTATAACGGATCTGCAAAGACGGTGGCAGAAGCTAAACGACTTTTCTCCAACTCAATACGGCGCTCGACCTTTTTATTCTCTCTTAACAGACTAATCGCGAATACTTCAGTACAAGCAGCGAAAAACAAAGCTACACAAAGCAATGCAAATCCTGCTTTGGTCATCCCATATACACCGCCTGCAATGATCCCTGCGGTAATGATATGGAAGATAACAGAAACGACAATGTTCCTTTTGATCTGGGTTCTCAGCTTTCTGATCTCTGCAGGCTCCTGCACAGATGCCGCTGAAGATTGATCGTTCTTTGCCACGTGTTACTTCTCCAGATACAGTAATCCGAATGTGCCGTTGCCGCAGTTAACTGAGATGGCAGGGGAGGCCTGCTTGAAGTAGATCTCATCGAACTTCATCTTCTTCTCGATCTGTGCCTTGATCCAGTCTGCTTCGCTCTTTGTAATGCCTACATAGGTTACGAAGAGCATTCTCGTATCGATGGCTGAACCTGCTGCAAGAATGGAATTGATGTAATTCCTCCATGCGCTCTCGCGTGAACCGAAGTAGGTCATACCGATGCCCATCTTGCCCTTCTTGAGCTTAAGTACGGGCCTTCCCATGAGTGACTTGACCATATTGGCTGTGCCGTTCGTGACCTGCCCTGCACGTGCGAGGAAATCAAGGTTGTCAACGATAAAGCTGGTGTGGATCTTCTTCTTGAGTTTCTCGAGAGTCTGGATGATCTCTTCAGCGCTCTTGCCTTCTTCAGCCATACGGCAGGCTTCAAGAACCATGATTCCCTGGCCGCTGGACAGGTGCGCGGAATCGACAACGAAAACATTGTCGAATGCTTTTGACGCATCCATAGCCGGCTGGAATCCGCTGTTCTCGACTTTGCTGGAGATCGAGATGTGGATTACGTTATTTGCGTTAGTGAGCTGCTTAGCGAAGAATTCCTCAGCTTCTTTGATGGTAGGACCGACAGGCTTTGCAGCATGCTTAGCGTCTTCCATATACTTCAGGACGCCGAGAGTCTCTATTTCTTTGCCGTCCTTAAAGATTCCCTCTGCCGTTCTTACCTTGTGAGGCAGGATCGCAATGCCGTACTTCTTGATCAGTTCGCCCGGAAGATCGGCAACGCTCTCTGTAGTAATGACAACACTCTTACGCTGCTTGTTGGCGTTCATCCAGGAGATCGTCTCTTCAGCGAGATCGGTCCTGGATCCTGTGATGTGGACGAGTTCTTTGGGCAGGAGGGAATATAGCTCATTCTCGAGTTCCTCACCGCTTACAGGCTTCGGCAGATAACCGTCAAAATTCTCGCGTGCGTAGAGTGCTCTGTTTTCTTCGTCCGCATTGGCCGTAAGGATTACGATGCTCGTATCTCTGCATCTTCCGCCTGTCTGTTCCTTGATCTTGCGGCGGCATTCGATACCGTCCATCTCAGGCATAAGGTGGTCCATAAAGATGACATCGTATCTGATGTTGAGAGTTTTTCGAAGTGCCTCGGCACCGCTCGTAACAGCATCGATCCTTACCTTTGTGTCACGGAGAAGCTTGGATACGACCATGAGGTTAGCCTCGTTATCGTCGACAACAAGGATCCTTGCGTCAGGTGCTTCGAACTTCGGAATGTAATCTGACTTGTTGCGCTTGCCGGCCTTGGCGAAATCGTATTCACCGACCCTGCCTTCGCGCTCAACTCTCTGGGGGATCTCGATGATGAATGTAGAGCCCTTGGTATAGACGCTGTTGACCGTGACTTTACCGCCCATGAGATCAACAAGCTGCTTAACGATGGAAAGGCCTAAGCCGGTACCTTCGATGTGTTTTGTGACTTTCTCGTCGACACGCTTGAATGCAGAGAAAAGATAGGGGATATCCTCGGGCTTGATTCCGATACCGGTATCAGTAACCGTGTAGATCATGTTGCAGACCTTATCCTCTTTCATCTCGCTCTGTACAGTAAGAGATACTGTGCCTTCCTTCGTGTACTTGATCGCATTGTTGATAACGTTGATCAGGATCTGCTTTACTCTGACTTCGTCACCGATGAGCTCTGCAGGGATCTCAGGAGATACGTCAATGTGGAAGTCGAGCTTCTTTTCTTTAGCTCTGATCCACAGCATTCCGACGATGTCAGAGAGCATGTTGCCGGTGTGGTACGGAGCGTAGAGAAGCTGCATACGTCCTGACTGGAACTTGGACATATCGAGGATGTCGTTGATGAGGTTGAGGAGGAGCTTACCGGCAGCTTTGATGTTGGCTGCGTCTTCTGCTACTTCTTCACTGACATCTTCTCTTAAGATCATCTCATTAAGACCGATGATCGTATTGATAGGTGTTCTGATCTCGTGGCTCATGTTCGAGAAGAAACTGTTCTGAGCCTTGTTGAGCATCTCGATCTCGCTGTGCTGTTTAGCCGCAGTGTCGAGCTGTTCATGAAGCCTGTATCTCGTGTAGAGCATTGTAACGCCCATTGCGATCTGGAAGACTGAGAAAACGATGAAGTTGCCGAAGCCTACGGTATTCTCATCCAAGCCGTAGTTAGGGGCTACATAGAATAAAGTGAGCATTCCCACATTGGATGCAAATGCGATGAACAAGTAGGCTATAGGACTGAGATAAACGCTTAAAGGAACTATGAGCGAGACCGTCATGAAGATAGTCGCGTCAAGCTCAACGCGGATCACCAGATTTACGAATGCGAGTGCGATCGCCCATGCGTACATGATCATGGCCATGCATACATTCGTTACGCTTATTATCTTGTATCTCTTATCAAAGTCCTGTACTGCGTATCTTGCAAGTGCGCACCAGAAAATGACTACTACGTAAAGGACAATGTAGCAGATGCGGTGATAGAAAGCCGTCGTGCCGAAGTAGCTTGGTGTGGTAAATGTCAGCACCATGAAGATCACGCACATGATAAATGAGATCATGAGCATGACATGGGTCGGCTTTGTCGATCCGAGGTATGCAAGCTTGATAGCCTCACGGCTGTTTTTGGAGGGCCTGAAAAGATATTTTAATAAACTTCTCATCTTTCATATCCTCCTTCGTCTTCGGGCTCGAACTCAAAGACTTCATCGTCATCGTCAGAACCCGCATTTAGTTTTTCCTTGATCTCTGCAGCATACCTGGAGTAATCCATAAGCACCTGTTCGTGATTCTCGGTAATGAAGCCGGCTTTCTGCTCTTTGGCAGCCATCTCGAGTGCTTTCGCTTCTTCGGAGAGATCCATGATGCCGATCATCTTCGAAGTGCTCTTGAGAGCATGAACGATTATCTCGTAATTGTGCCAGTCATGTTCGTGGAAGAATTTCTTAAGTGAAGGGATCTTCTCAGAGGTCTCATTGGCGAACTGGAGCAGAAGTGATTTATAAAATTCCTGATCGCCTACGCAGTACTTGAGGCCTGCATCAGTATCGATTCCGATCTTTTTGAGCTGCGCGAAAACATCCTCATCGCTGAGTTTTTCTTCCACCTTAACTTCTTCCGGCTCGGGCGCTTCCTCGATGCTGATATCAGCGTATTTTTCTTCATATGTGATAGCGGATTTAGGCAATACCTGCTTCAACACACGCTCGAGTTCTTCTATCTCAACAGGCTTGCTGACGAAGCCGTCGAAGCCTTCCGCGAGGAACATCTGCTTAGCCGAGCTCATCGCATTTGCGGTAAGTGCAACGATCGGTATTGAACCGTTCAGTCCGGATACATCGGTCCTTATTCTCTTCATTGCTTCGACACCGTCCATGCCGCCCATCATGTGGTCCATGAAAATGATATCGAAGACTTTCTCACGGCAGATATCGATGGATTCCTGACCGGAAGTTGCAGTAACGACTTTCATGCCGTAGCGTCTGAAGATGCTCTTAGCCACGACGAGGTTCATGGACTCATCGTCGACTACGAGAGCTCTTACGCCGTTGCATCTGAGCTTCTTATCAGCTTCCTTCTTATCGTCGATCGTGGAGTTTAAGATGGATACTACAGGGAAGCAGTAGAAGGGCTTTTCGAGCACTCTGACTCTGGTGTTCCTCGGGAGTACGATATCTTCGTTCGCAACGACTGCGACGACCATGTCCTTCGCAAGCTTTTCGATCAGCTCTACGTTGTCGTTATATTCATCTTCACCTATGAAGAGGTGAGTCAGGCTGATCGAATCCTGCAGAAGCTTTAAGTTATCGGCATTATTAACGCGGTGCATCTGGACGCCGAGCCCCTTAACGATATTGAGTACCATTGCGTTGTAGTAATCTCTGACTGCAGGATTCGGATACTTCTCGAAATGCAGATATGCGCCAAGGCAGAGCTGGTCAGGATGAGCTACCGACATGCAGCTCGTGGTATCAACGACCTTCTGGGGAAGACTTACGTGGACCGTAGTTCCTTCGTCAGGCTTACTCTCGATGGTCATGAAGCCGCCGAGGAGAGAGACAAATCCCGAAGTGATAGCAAGACCTAAGCCTAAGCCGCCGCCCATTCTGGATCGTCCGGAATCTGCCTGGTAGAAGCTGTCATAGACTCTCTCGAGTTCATATTCGGACATACCGATACCCGTGTCGGTTACTTCGATGCAGAGATTAACGCCGTATTCCTGTTCTTCTGTCGTGATCCTTACATATACGCCGCCTTTCTGCGTGTACTTGAGACCATTGGAGATCAGTGCCTTAAGGATCTTCTTGAGCTTGGAGACGTCTGAATTCATTACCGCAGGGATAGAAGGATCTACGTCTATGATGAGCTCTACGTTCTTGGATTTGTATTGCTTTATTTCAATAACAAGATCGTGAAGGAGAGAAGAGATCATATAGTCTTCGTTATTCCTTACAGCCTTCTTACGGTCAATCTCGGAATAGTCGAGGATATCGCTGATCTGCTCTGCGACTTTGCGTCCTGCGCTTCTTACGTTGATCATCTCATCAGTTACTTCTTTGTCGATGGACTTCTCGATGCAGATACTCGTAAGACCTATGATCGCATTAACCGGTGTTCTGATCTCGTGAGAAACATTGGCAAGAAAGTCGTTAAGACGTTCGGTAGCTTCCGTAAGCTGTGTGACTTCTTCCTTCGACTGATCGAGGATCTCGACCCATCTCTCGATGATCTTTTTCGCAAACTGGCCGACGAATAATACCATGAAGTAGTGAAGTACGGTCCTGCTGATGACGAGCGCGTCAAACTCATCGCCGTTTATGATGCTCATTACTATGCCGTAAGTCATCGTGATAAGGAATGTGAACTGGCACAGCGTGATGAGGCTGCGCTTACCTGTCATGGTATAAATGACTATTACTGCGCACATGACTAACGCGAGGTCGAACGTGCTCGTAAGATGCGTGCCGTAGAAGAAATACGTGCACATCATGAGTATGGAGTATACCCAGATACGCACAAAGTCAGGCGTGTCGTGCTTTAAGTGGAGCACCCAGCATACAATGTTGCTCGCTATGATCAGGAAGATCATCCATGTCTCCCAGCCCATGAGCAGCGACTCGGCAATAAGGATGCCTGAGAAGATCGTGTAGCTGATAAGAAGCGTCAGGTGTGAGGTTTGGAATAATTCTTTGCAATCTTTTGTGTTAGTCATGCATCTTGTACCTCAGGCTTTAATTTGTGTCTTCGTTAATTATCGCGATCATGATGTCTGCAAACTTCGGATCAAACTGTCCGCCGCTGCAGTTCTTCAGCTCGTCTATTATCTCTTCCTTCGACAGACGCGCGCGGTAGCTTCTGTCGCTCGACATCGCATCGTATGCATCGGCAACAGCGATAATGCGTGCTTCTTCGGGGATGTCTTCCCCCTTAAGACCTGAAGGATATCCGGCTCCGTCGAATCTCTCGTGATGGCACTTTGCCACTTCGGCAAGCTTGGGATTTTCTTCTATGCTCTTGAGGATCGCATAACCCTTAAGGGAGTGCTTTTTTATGATCTCGAATTCTTCTTCGTCAAGTTTGCCGGGCTTATTGAGGATGCCGTCGGGAATGCCTATCTTGCCTGCATCGTGCAGCAAGCCCATGAAGTATATCTCGTCCTGTCTGGCAGGGGTATATCCGGCTCTCTTTGCGATCATCTTGGAGTATTCCGCGACACGGTTTGAATGACCTTTGGCGTAGATATCTTTTGTATCGACAGCTGCAGCGAGAGACTGGACAACACGGATAAAGAGGTTCTTGTTTTCTCTCGTTTTCTGTTCGACTTCGAAATACAGCTGCTTCTGGAGTCTTACCAGCTCGATGATGTGATCTACACGAAGGAGCAGGACTTCGGGAACGAACGGCTTACGGATAAAATCCATCGCTCCTAAAGACAGTCCTGTCTTCTCGGCACCGGCGCTCTCATCTGCAGTAAGGAAAACTACGGGCAGGCGCGCAACAGAAGTATCCTTGGCGCGGAGCCTTTTCAGTGTCTCATAGCCGTCAAGACCGGGCATCATGACATCGAGAAGGATAAGATCAGGAAGCTCTGTTTCTTTGTCGAGATAATCGAGCAGGGCTTCACCCGATCTGAGAGCGGTAGCTTCGATGCCTGCGGACTTAAGTATCTTATTCGCGATCTGGAGATTGATCTCATCGTCATCAACTACAACGACGTGCTTGTCTTTCTCAAGCTTTACCTGTTCTGCGTTATTGCTGATGAATTCGGTGACATAGGTGATCTCCAGATCGTCTGCGTGCTTCTTCTTCCATCCGTTTATGATGTGGTCAGCGACCTTCTGTACGGAATCTTCTCTGATGTCTGTGAGGAAAACGAAGTAGTGGTTCTTGTTGTTCCTCATAAAGATATCTGACTTGCGGAGCGATTCTCTGATATGTGTTCCGAATTCATCGACGCTGTCGGCAAAACTGCCTTCGCTCACACCTGCGGAAGGCGCCAGGGTAAAAAGTATCTTGCATGCGTTTATGTGATGTCTTATTGCATATCTGATGATGTAGCGGTAAACGTGGGAGAATGCGTCTCTGTCGAGCTGGAGCGCGACGTTCTGGATGGAGCGTTCGCCAAGTATCTCGGATATTGCCCTGATATCAATCTCTGTATTGTCGCTGTCTTCAAAGACGTCCTCGTTGTAAAGCTCGTAACCGTGCTTGCCGTTCTTCTTGACGTTGTACAGTGATTTGTCGGCGAGCTTAAGCAGGGAATTATAGTCGTTGCCGAATCTGGGGACGAAGATACCGCCTATCGAAATACCGAGCGGGATCCCCATATCTTCACCCATCAGATCCTTTGCTGTTCTGACGAGATCTTCGTTGAGCCTTACGGTAATGTCTCTGACTTTTTCTTCCGTAGTGACACCCATCGCGAAAGCGGTAAACTCATCGCCGCCAATACGTCCGCATTTGCTGCCTGCAGGCATTGTCTTGCGGAGAAGATCAGCAAATCCGATGAGCACTTTATCGCCCATCTCGTGACCGTAGAGATCGTTAACGAGTTTAAATGAATCGAGGTCGATCATCATAAGGCAGCCTGTCTGGTCAGAGCACGTCTTGGACAATTCTACGCCTGTTGCTGCCTTGTTGAGAAAACCGGTAAGTTTATCTGTAGAAGCTTCACTCTTAAGGCTCTGCATCTCCTGGCTGTTGGACATGATGTTGCCGATTCGTCTTAAGAGAACGTCAGGATTAAAAGGTTTACGAATAAAATCGGAAACGCCGACTTCGAATCCGCGCGTTTCCGTATCAACATCTTCATCAGCTGTAAGGAAGATGACCGGCGTTTTCATGAGACCTTTCCTGGTCTCAAGCTCACGCAATTTGACGAGAGTCTCGAAGCCGTCCATCTCCGGCATCATGATATCCAGAAGGACGAGATCAGGCATTCCGTTGCCGTCTATGTATTCGAGAAAAGATTTACCGGATTTGAGCGCCGTAACGCGCATATTGTTCTTGCTTAAGATGTGACCTGCGATCTTGAGATTCGCGGTGTCATCATCAACGACAATTATCCATTTAGCCATAAAAATTACCCCGTGAAGCAGCACATGGAATCATTGTATCACGGAATCTTTGTCTCTTTAATATAAATATTTTTTATTTATTTTTGACTTTTTTACCTGAAAGAGTCCAATTATGCCTGCTGGCGGCACAGGTAGTATGTCTGGCCGTTCTTTTCGCAGTAGATGCTCATCTCATAGTAAGAATTCACATAGAACGTGAAGCAGGGGCGGTTCGCCTCGGCATAGCTGGTTCCGGCGCAGAAAACGTTCTCTTTGTAGTAGAAACTGTCGTTCTCGCTGAAGTCTATCATCGGAATATTGGTATAGAAGGTGTTGCCTTTTCCGTTTTGGCCCTGCTCGAGCCTGTAGTAAAACGTACCGGACTTCCATTCTCCGAAGAAATACTTATCTGCGACCTTGCTGTTCTTGAAGATCACATATCCGACATCGGGAACGTCATAATACCCGAACGCGTCGATAAGATATGATTCGTAATCGCTGCTGAGGGATGCGAGATTAAGATCATTGCATACCGCCCTGTAAGAAGTTGCATTGGAATATTCGGAGACCATATCGAAATACTCTGCAGCTGCCTCAAAATCACCATCGTAATAAAGGTTTTCACCTTCTTTAAAGATCATCCGGGCCACGTCTTCGTAAAGGCTTATAGTCTTGTCGTTATAGTCCTTGACCGTCTCTATGATCTCTGATGCCTTTTTGTAATTGCCCATGTACGCATAGTAAAGCGCGACACCTGCACGGCTCTCGACATAGGAATCAAAAGCCTCCTCGCAGCCCTGGTCATAGACGGCCTGAAGCTCGTTGCTTATAGCTAAGATCCTGTCGCTGGAATAATCTTTGTACAGAGCCAGTTCGCTTGCAGCCAGGTGATAACGGGCGTCAAGCTCGATCTTTTTCCCGAGCTCCGTATCGTAGCCTGATACCTGATATCCCCAGTCTAATTCTTCGTTGAAATTATCATTTCTCACGAGCTTATCTGCATGCTTCCCGCT
>JAEEGK010006460.1_pt1 | contig 28239 bp, 17 predicted proteins | sample 8958771 | NCBI WGS metagenome assembly JAEEGK01 (sample SAMN16246547, study PRJNA631951) | gut metagenome | biome: gut microbiome; feature: rumen; material: SC-attached | host: Bos | place: Iran: Karaj | collected 2018-10 | reverse complement strand
CTGAAAATGGAGAGAATGTATCTATTGACCTCAGCAGCTATGCTGGCCAAACTGTATACATCGCCTTCTACGGTGAATCGACTGTAGCTGGCGGTGACAACAACCTCCACATCGACAATGTAGCCATTGGCACATTCGTTCCCGCCACTGAATGGCAGACCGTCCTTGCCGAAGAAGTCCCCTTCGAACTCACCGGCCTCCAACCTGAGACCAACTACGAAGTCATTGTACAAAGCATCTGCGATGTTGAAACCAGCCCAGAATGGAGCGCAAGCGTCTTCTTCACCACCGCTCCGAGCTGCTTGGCTCCTACCGAACTGGTTGTTAATGACATTACCTCTCACGCTGCCACTCTCAGCTGGACTGAGAATGGCACTGCCACCGAATGGGTGATTGAATACACAGCCGTCGTTGAAAGCCCCACACCCACAACAGTAACCATTAATGTCACTGAGAATCCTTACACGCTAACTGAACTCCTTGCAGAGACTCCTTACACTGTCAAGGTGTATGCTGCCTGCGGTCCAAACGACCCGAGCGAATGGAGCAACGAAGTGAACTTCACCACTCTTGTGGCCTGCCCCGCTCCTACTGAGCTGGCTGTTGACGAAGAGAGCATCACCACCATTGGTGCCACCGTCACTTGGAATGGCAACAGCGACAACTACATCGTGATGATTGGTATGGCTGATCCTGAGAATTTCGGCATAGGCACGCTGCTCAACGTCGACTTCGAAAACCAAATGATTCCATCCACATGGGAAAATGATGCTGCCTATCCCTGGGTGATAACCAATGCTTCAGCAAATGATGGAACCTTCAGCATGAAGAGCAGTAACAATGGCGTTAGCAATTCAACCTCTGCCATCCAATTCACTGTCAGTTTTGTTGGAGATGGCACTATTAGTTTTGCCGCCAGATGTTCCTGTGAGCAAACCTCTCTTAACGCTGATTACGATTACGGCACCTTCTATATTGACGGTGTGCAACAAGGTGATAGATTCATCAATAGCACAACGTTCGATTCTCATTCCTATGATGTGACGGCAGGAACCCATACTTTTATGTGGAAATACAAGAAAGATAATAGTCTTAACAGCTACGACGACTGCTTCTATGTGGACGACATCGTGGTCACAGGACTTATGCCTGTCCCGTCAAGCTGGGATGAGTATCCTGCCGACGAAGCCACTTACACCTTCGAGGAACTTGAGCCTGGAACGACTTATTTTGTCGAAGTGAAGAGTGATTGCGGCCAAGAAGGCGAAAGCGTTGAGAGCAACAGGATTAGCTTCATTACCGTAGCCACCTGCCCGGCTCCTACCGACTTTGAAGTTACCGGAGTCACAGGCCACACCGCCACGATGGTTTGGAATGGCGAGAATGACAGCTATGTCGTGAACTATAGAATACCCGGTCATATTGAGTTCATCGATGCCGACTTCGAGAACGGCGAACTTCCCGCTGGCTGGGTTAGCGAAGGTGCTGCCACTTGGTCGGTCGGCACTGGTGATTATACCACTTCTACCGGTGCCCATGGCGGCAACTATAACGCCAAAATCAATCATCTTGTCAGTGGCAACGAAACCTATCTCGTCACCCCGAACATGGACTTGAGCGAAAGAAGCGATCTTACCCTCGGTTTGTGGTACGTCAACAGATCGTGGGCTGGCGACACTGATGGATTCGGTGTTTATTATCGTATCGATGGCGGTGAATGGAACGAGATATTCGCCACCACGGAAGCACATGATAGTTGGACTCAATTAAGCGAAGCACTGCCTGAAGGTGCCTACGCTGCGAACTGCCAATTTGGATTCAAGTATACCGATGGTTACGGTTACGGCGTTGGCTTGGACGACATTACCCTCGGCGACATGACGGAAGCAAGTGAATGGATTCCTGTCGCAGCCAACGACACCACGGTAGTGGTTGAAGGTCTTGCTCCTACCACCACCTACGAAGCCAGGTTGCAAGGCGTTTGCGAGGGCGAAGAATCGACCTGGACCGAAATCATCACCTTCACCACTGATGTGGCCTGCCCCGATCCTACAGCTCTTGCCGTCGACAACGAAAGCGTCACCAGCCACAGCGCTAACATCAGCTGGACTGGTTCAGCCACTGCTTGGCAAATCTGCCTGAACGACGACGTGGACAACCTGATTGAAGTCACCGACACCACTGGCTACATGCTGACAGGCCTGCGTCAAGATAGCGACTACGCTGTGAAGGTTCGCGCTAACTGCGGCGATGAAGACGGCACCAGCAATTGGAGCAACACCGTGACCTTCCATACCTTAGTGACTTGCGCCGTACCTACCAACCTTGCCAAAGACAACATCGGCACCGAGTCAGCCACGCTGATGTGGGAAGGCGAAAGCGACAGCTACGTGGTGCAATACAGGCCTTGGAGACAAATTGGTGAAGACGCACAAGCAACCGTAGTGTTGACCACTTACACATACGACTTGAGCGAATATGAAGGCAGGGGCTCCATCGCGATCCGCCACTACAACTCCATTGATCTATTCCAAGTAAACGTAGATGACATCGTGGTGACCAACGCCCAAGGTGACATCGTGTTCTTCGAAGACTTCGAGGGCAGCATTTCGTCCGACATATCCTTTATGGACTTGGATGGTGATGGATACAATTGGAGTATGGGAATGACCAGTAACGACGCTCAAGGTAATCCTACCGGCAACGGAAGCTATTACCTCAACTCTGAAAGCTATGTCAACAATGTGGGTGCTTTGACTCCCGACAACTGGTTAGTGATCTCCGGCGTTGAATTAGGTGGCCAACTCACCTTCGTGGCTCGTGCCCAAGACCCAGAATGGGTTGGCGATAACTTCGGCGTGTTTGTATCAGCTGAAGAAGGTGCTGGTGAAGAAACCGTCGAAGGCGATACCCAAATCGATCTTTGGGATCTGACACCCAACACCACTTACATTTGGCAAGTGAAGGGCGTTTGCGACGAAGACGAGAGCCAATGGGTTGTTTCCTTCTTCACCACTATGGACGATTACCTGACCTTTGTTACCGACGGTGATTGGAACGATGTCAACAACTGGGATTCTGCCGAGCTGCCCACCACCGACAAGAACGTGCATATCGAGGCTAACGCCATCATCCCCGCTGGCGTAGTGGCTGAAGCCAACAGAATTACTATCGATGGCGGTAGCATCACCATCGAGGACGGTGGCCAACTGAAGCAAAACTCCGCCAGTCTGAGAGTCACTATGAAAAAGGAAATCGCTGGCTACGGCGTAGGTAACGAGAATCTTAGCGACAAGTGGTATTTCATCTCCAGCCCATTCAGCGGTCGTACTCTGTATTCACCCCTTGACACATGGAACCGCGTTGACAATCTGTTTGAAGGCGAATACGACTTCTACGCTTTCGATCCCACTTCGGAAAATGAATGGATCAACTACGATAACCATTCCGACCATATCTCCTTCGTATCTGAAAATGGCAATGCAGGCTTGATGTTTGGTGAAGGTTACCTCTATGCCAGCCAAGACGGCACTACTCTTGAATTTATCGGCACCACCGGCAAGAGCAACAACTACTCTGAGGTTAGAGACTACACATACGACCCTGAGGCCACCTACGATTACAATGGCTGGAAACTCGTTGGCAACATGTTCACCTGCGATGGCTACATCAACTACATCGATGCCGATGGCGATGTGCTGGAAGCTGACTTTTATGTAATGAACGAGACTGGCGATAACTTCGAAGTGGTTTCCTCGAGTGTCGCCCTGGCTCCATGCACAGGCGCCCTCATCAACTACAGCGCCACGGGTAAGGTCCAGTATTCCACTGAGGCTCCTGCCAGCGGCAGCAAGAGCGGTATGCTCAACATGACCGTGTCGCAAGGCCGCGGCAAAGTTGACGTGGCTCGCGTCCGCTTCGGCCAAGGCTTCAACCTGGGCAAGATGAGCTTCCGCAACAACAGCAAGCTCTACATGACCCAGAACGGTGAAGACTACGCTGTGGTCTATGCCAACAACGAAGGCGAGATGCCCGTGAACTTCAAGGCAGAGAAGAACGGCACCTACACCATCAGCTTCAGCACAGAGAATGTTGAGTTCGGATACCTCCACCTGATTGACAACATGACTGGTAACGACGTCGACCTGCTCGCCAACCCGAGCTACACCTTCGAGGCCAAGACAACGGACTACGCCAGCCGCTTCCGCCTGGTGTTCTCCGCCGAGGCTGAGACCGAGAGCTTCGCCTACTACAACGGCAGCGAATGGGTTGTCAACGGTAAGGGCACCATGCAGCTCGTCGACATGATGGGCCGCGTGCTGAGCAGCGAGACGGTCAACGGCACTGCCACCGTCAACACCAACGGCATGAGCGCGGGCGTGTACGTGATGCGCCTGGTGAACGGCAACGACGTGAAGACGCAAAAGATCGTGGTGAGATAAACTGGCCATTGGCTACTGGCCTCTGGCAGCTAGGGTGGGAGAGACACCGTTTCAGCTGCCAAAGGCCAGAAGCCAAAGGAACAAAACAACGAAGAATAAATAAGTAGATGAGCAAATTTAGTTTACATATAAAGACACTAAACCGGGTAACACTAACATAACGCTTTTACCGTCATGGCGGACAAGGATCCGCCATCTCATGTGCGCGAAGACAGTCTTTCACGCTTTTGAGATTGACTCGCTTTGCATCGTCGAATCGGAGATTTGCGGGTCAGGCCCGCAATGACGGTTAACGGTCAAGTTCAATGTTCCCATGTCAAATTGAAGATTAGTTTTGAACAATTACTTAACTAAATACTAACTAAAAAGCTAAACAAGAAGCAATGAAGAAATTAGCATTAACAGTAGCAATCGTACTCGGGATGACGTGCATGGGCATGGCCCAGGGTGGTTTGTTCCAAAAAGGCAGCACCGGTAATGACACTCAGATGCGTGACGGCGCTCCTGCCATCAGCCTGCCGAACGAGCATGGCAGCAGCGACGACTTTGACGCCCCTGTGGGCAGCGGCATCGCCGTTCTCACGGTGCTGGGTGCAGCCTATGCCTTCAGCAAGAAGCGCAAGGACTGATTCTTCACAACGGAAACGCGACACGTCGCGTTTCTTATTGACGAAAAGGCCGACCCGAAAGGGGAGGCCTTTTTTCGTTCGCCCTTCCGCTCATAGATCCCATGCCTCCCACGACCCTCCGTGGGGATGACATGAGCGGAGCAACTTTCAATTAAACAATTAAACATCCCCCCCAACTCCCAACTAAACAACTGACCAACAGAAAAAAAAGTGAGTTTTTTCCTCCCCCTTTCAAATTTTTTTGTACTTTTGCGCCTCAAATAAAACCTAGATGAACGCATAAAACCCTCACACTTTATTAATAATACCCCACCAAGACATTCCAAAACGACAAAAAAAATACTTAAATCTCTAAATAACAACTAATTAAAAACTAAATCTAACAAAAGAAATGAAGAAATTATCTATCTTCTTGATGCTGCTGATGGCCATGTTCGCGCCATTGGCAATGAATGGACAAAACAGTTCAACATTGACCGTATACGGAGACAACACGACCACCAACGAGTATGTCCCAATTTATGGTTATTGGGCCGACAGCAAGTCTAAGTGTGAGTTTATCATTCCGAGCGAAAAGATAGCCGCCATGAATGGTGGTCGTATCTCTGCCATGAAGTTCTATCTTTCCTCTAGTGACTCGAATGCTCAAATTAGCACAACATTCAATGTGTTTGTCAAAGAGGTTTCAGCTTCAACCTTGACGGCTTATACGGGAAATAGCGATGCCACTACCGTTTTCAACAGTACTATCACGATTGCGGCAAGTGCTTCAAATGTTGAACTTGATATTCCTTTCACGTCTGACTATGTTTATACTGGTGGAAATCTCCTTGTGGGCTTCTACCAAACGGGAAGTGCAAGTTATAATCACACGTATTGGACTGGTGAAACACAGAGTACTAACACCGCTTGGTCGGGATATGGTTCTAGTGCAGGTTCTGGCCAAAAATTCCTCCCCAAGACTACCTTTACGTATGAAGTGTCTACAACTCCCGATATCATTCTCCCTGCTACAGCAACAGTGATGACCGGTTTCACGACAACCCTCACGGCTAGTACATTTAACGTCACTGGCACACCCAGCATCACTTACGCTTCAAGCAATCAAAGCATTGCCACGGTGACAGGCAGCGGCACCACGGCCACGGTGACAGGCGTATCTGCTGGCACTGCCACCATTACCGCCACCATGACTTACAACGGCAATACTTACACTTCAACATGCGCTGTCACCGTTGAAGACCCGAGCTATTGCACCCCTGGAACGGGCAATTATGACAATGATGGTATATCCAATGTGACGTTTGGCACCAATGGCGTGGTTGTCAATAACACTGTAAGTGGCATCAACTACGGCGATTATAGTAATCTGGTCGGTGCCGTGGAGGCTGGGACTACCGGCTTCGAAGTAGCCATCACCTATAAAACGGGTTACACCTACGGTACCATCATCTGGGTAGACTGGAATAAAAACTATACCTTCGAAGGCGCTACTGAGGTCGTCTATGCTGGTCAGTCTGGCGACAGCAGTCCTACCACCCTTACTGCTACATTCGATATTCCTTCAACTGCTGAAGGCGACTATCGCATGCGTATCATAGGTGCGGATATGGCCTTGGACAGCTACACAGGTTCACTTTCAGCTGCCGCAAACGCTGATCCTTGTGGTTCTTACAACTATTCCACTTGCCACGACTACACCCTGAATGTTTTTGCCGCTTCCACAGACCCCTCCATTACGCTCACACCTGCCACAGCAACTGTATACATCGATGATACAGAAACTCTTACGGCTATAGTAAGAAACGTGACTAACCCTACGATCACCTATACCTCAAGCGACACCAGCGTGGCTACGGTGAGCAGCAACGGCACCACAGCCACGGTGACCGGCGTAGCGGTCGGCACAGCCACTATTACCGCCTCCATGACAGTGGACGGTACCACGTACACTGCCACAAGTACCATCACCGTTCAATTAGACCCATGCGCGAAAGTCATCCCTTACACTTATGGCTTTGAGGATGCAACGGATTTCAGCTGCTGGACAACGGAGAATTGCGAAGAATGCTCTTCTAACGGCAGCCTTTACGGTCGTTATTCTTCCTCATCCTATGCACGCACAGGCTCTTATAGCTTCGTTTTCAGTTCGTACTGCGGCGAAGAGGATCCCCAATACCTTATTTCACCTGTACTGAGCGGAGTTCAGAACGGCGTGCATGTTGAATTCTATTACAAAATCGTTGATTTCACGGATACTCCTGAAACATTTGAAGTGGGCTATTCAACCACAGATAACAATGTAAGCAGCTTCACTTGGGTTGACTCTAAGACCACCAACTCGCAAACATACGAGCATTTTTCAGCAAACTATATGGGAAATGTAAGGTATATTGCCGTGAAATATACTTCATCTGATTCTTATTATATAATCGTGGACGACTTCACCATCGAAGAAGCCCCCAATTGCCTTGAACCGACCAATGTATTGGCCAGCAACGAGACGACCACAAGCGCCACCATCAGCTGGACTGCTGGAGGTTCGGAAACCGAATGGGACATCTACTTCACCACCAATCCTTCCGATGTGCCTACTGCTTCCACAACACCAAGCTTCTCTGGCCTCACCACGAATTCCTTCAACACGATTGACAATAACTATACGCTTACCCCTGCCACCACTTACTATGTGTATGTGCGTTCTGCATGCAGCAGTACAGAGACGAGCGGTTGGAGCAACCCTGGCATCTTCAACACCGAGTGCTACGAAATGAATCTGCCTTTCAGCTACGGCTTTGAGGACGGTGGCTTGTCGGTTTGCTGGACCATCATCAACGAAAGCCCCGTATATATGAGCACATCTGTCGCTTCTACTAATTCCTACGAAGGAACATATCATCTGTTCCTGGATCGTAGAACTACTCAAAGTAGCAACCAAATTGTCGTTTTGCCTGAAGTGTCCTCCAACTACGCACTGAACAATTGTGAAGTCTCTTTCTATGCCATGTTGTCTGGTGGAAGCAATTATTATAATTCTGGAAGAACACTTACAGTTGGGGTCATGACAGATCCTTATGATGTGAGCACCTTCGTTGCAGTGGGTAGCGCCGTGGAGCCTACTACCTCTTATGCACAATACACATTCGATCTCAGCAGCTACACTGGTAACGGACATTACATCGCTATTAAACACGATGCGTCAAGCAATGGATATACTTACATCGACAACCTTGAAGTGACCTATAATGCTTACACCCTCACCATCAACGGCTACACTTCTGCTGCAAATGGTTGGAACCTCATTGCTTCACCTGTGGCCACCTCACCTGACGCTGTTGAGAACATGATCAGCAACACCTACGACCTCTACCGCTATAACGCAACAGCTCAAATGGAATGGGAGAACTATCAGCAACACCAAGGTGACTTCGACATCGTTCCCGGCCAAGGTTACCTCTATGCCAACAGCGAGACTGTTGAGCTTGGCTTCTCTGGCGACCTTTACGATGGCAATGGAGAAATCACATTGGAGAATGCTGGCTGGAACCTCGTGGGTAACCCCTTCTACGACGCCATCGCCAGTATCGGACGCGATTACTATCGTATGAACAGCGACCACGATGGACTCATCGCTGGTACCGTTGACGAAACCATCAACGCATGGGAAGGCATCTTCGTTGAGGCTGAAAATCCGGGCGAAGTCTTGACTTTCACCCCTGTCTTCAAAGGTGAGAAGTCAACCAACAGCGCAATGGTGATCAACCTCAGCCAGAACAGCGTCATCGACCGCGCCATCGTACGCTTCGGCGGCAACAGCATGACCAAGTTCCAGCTCTTCGAGAACAGCACCAAGCTCTACATTGCCCAGGACGGCGAAGACTACGCCATCGTCAACAGCGGCAATGAAGGCGAGATGCCCGTGAACTTCAAGGCTGAAAAGAACGGCACCTACACCATCAGCGTCAACACCGAGAACGTGAGCATGGATTACCTCCACCTCATCGACAACATGACTGGCAACGACGTTGACCTGCTCGCCAACCCGAGCTACACCTTTAATGCCAGCACCACCGACTATGCCAGCCGCTTCCGTCTGGTGTTCGCCGCCGCTGAGGTCGAGATCTTCGCCTATTACAATGGCAGCGAATGGGTTGTCAATGGTAACGGCACCATGCAGCTCGTCGACATGATGGGCCGCGTGCTGAGCAGCGAGAACGTCAACGGTATCGCCACCGTCAACACCAACAAACTGAGCGCCGGCGTGTACGTCATGCGCTTAGTGAATGGCAACGACGTGAAGACGCAAAAGATCGTGGTGAAATAAACCAGCCATTGGGTTACGGCCCTTCGACAGGCTCAGGGACCTTTGCTCAAACAGAGGTTGAAGGTGCCTGAGCTAGTCGAAGGCCCGACCGAAAGCGATAAAACAAAAACAACGAACGAACAATTAAACAATCAACAAAATCAACATAAAGCAATGAAGAAATTAGCATTGACAGTAGCAATCGTACTCGGAATGACGTGCATGGGCATGGCCCAAGGTGGTTTGTTCCAAAAAGGCAGCACCGGTAACGATGGTCAAATGCGTGAATTTGATGGTCCTGCCATCAGCCTGCCGAACGAGCATGGCAGCAGCAACGACTTTGACGCCCCTGTGGGCAGCGGCATCGCCGTTCTCACGGTGCTGGGTGCAGCCTATGCCTTCAGCAAGAAGAACAAGGACTGATTCCACACACACGGAAGGAGTCGCGACAAGACGCGTCTCTCTTCAAACACGAAAAGGCCAACCCGAGAGGGGAGGCCTTTTTTTTATAATTTCAAGTGTTGTAAACCTTTTTTTCTAATTTTGCAGTGTCAAAAACTATAATCAGCTGAACGAGAAACGTAAAAAAGAAAAACAACGATAAATCCTTACCCCAACCCCGGAAATCTTGAATCTTGAATTTTGAATCTTGAATTTAAAATCTTTGAGTACTTAATTAATATCATTATCAACTTAAATTCAAACCACCATGATTAAAAAGTCGTTACTTTTAACGCTACTCTTGGCCGTATTTGTGCCGTGGGCAGCAAACGCACAGCAGACTGTGACAATTGGAGATGGGACCTCCCAACAACCCACTCTGCCAGTTCATATGGTGTACAGCTATTCCTTGTCTCAGCAAATCTTTACGGCTGATGAAATCGGGGTGGCTGGAGACATCACTTCCATCGCATTCGATTACGCTTACACTGATTCAATCACCATGGAGGACATCAAGGTGTATATGATGCAAGTGGATAAGAGCGTTTTCGAAAGCAACACCGACATGGTGCCTCTCACCGATGCCACCAAAGTGTTTGAAGGCACCTTCTCGGCCAACGGAGCAGGTTGGGTGACTCTTCAGCTCAACACCTCCTTCCCCTATGATGGCGAGAGCAACCTTCTTGTTTGTTGCTTTGACCCCAATAGCAGCAAGCCAGGCTCAAGCTATAGATTTTACACCACTTCTACAACAGGGTACACGTCCATCATCTATTTCGATAACAACCGTATCCCCGACACGACCAATGTAAGTACGTTTACCGGATCTAAGGCTTATTACAAGTACCGCAACAACATCCAGCTTGTGATTGCTTCCAACAACTGCCAAAAACCCTCTACCCTTGAGGTCAATGGTTCTACCCTAAGTTGGACGGAGGGCAGCGGCAGCTACAACGTGGAATACAGGAAGGCCTCTGAAACGAACTGGACAAGAGCCTATACCAACTTGGCAGCCACTACCTGCACACTGACGCTTGACCCCAACACTGACTATGAAGCCAGAGTGCAGAGCGCGTGTTCGGGTGATGAAACCAGTGGATGGAGAACTATAAGCTTCACCACACCTTGCGGCATCGTCACGGTTGACGCCACCCACTCATGGAGCGAAGGCTTCGAGAGCTACAATGACGGCACTTCCACAAGCAGTGGTGCCGCGGTGACCGACATCAGATGCTGGGAGCGTGTACAGATTAACAGCACTACAAACAGCCCGTTTGTGTACCGCAATTATGAATACTCAGCCAGCACGGGATTGGCTTCACTCGAACTGAAGACCAATATCAACACCACTGTCATGGTGGCACTGCCCGAGTTCAGCGAAGCGATTGAAAACCTCAACGTGGCTTTCAACTACAATTGCACCAGCACATCATACCTCTACACGGCTGAATTGGGCTACATCTCCGATGTCTCCGATGCCACTACCTTTGTCAAACTGTTCGACATCCCAGAGCCTGTAACTCGTTCCACTGGACATTCATCCTACTCACAAGACCTGTATGAAGCAACGGCAGCAGCCAATGCCCCAGAGGGTAGCCGCGTAGCCATCAAATTCGGCACTACGACAACTAGCACGCCTTCCTGGAACCTCGACGACTTCGTGGTGAGCTATGTGTCGCCTTGCCGCAAGCCTTCTGGTTTGACTATTGTGGCCAACAGCATCACCACTCACAGTGCCACGCTCACTTGGGATGCAGAGGCGGGTGCCACGTTCCAATGGACTATTGATGGAACATGGAACGAAACTCAAAACAACACCGTTGAATTGACTGGTTTAACTTCTGAGCATAACTATACCTTTACCCTGCGCAAAAAGTGCAGCAACACTGAATTCAGCAATGAAGTCTCTGTAAACTTCACCACCCCCATTGCCTGCCCCGCTCCCACCAACCTCACCGTGAGCAACATCACTGGCCATACTGCCACGGCAAGCTGGAATGGCTCAAGCGACGGCTACAATGTGTATCTGGGCTCCTTAGACCCCAATGGCAACGTGCTCAACGTCAATTTCACCAATGGCATTCCCAGCAACTGGACCAATAGCACCCCTTATCCCTGGACCGTTACCGATGGCTATATCAAGAGTAGTAATGCTGGCGTTGCCAGTAGTACCTCAAGCATTTCTGTCACCGTGACCTTCCCTGACAACGGCACCGTCGAATTTGACGCCGAATGTATGGGCGAAGGCACAAACAGCTATTTTGACTACTGCGACTTCAATATTGACGACACGAGATTACTTTATGCTGGCGCAAACATCAGTGGTTGGAACCACTACACCTTTGATGTCACTGCCGGCCAACATACCTTCACTTGGTCATACACCAAAGACAGTTCGGTGAACCCCACTGGAGACTATTTCGCCATTGACAATGTCGTGATGGTTTCAGCCAGCATCGTTTGGAGCAATCCTATCTATGTAGAAAACACCGAATACACCTTCAACGGACTCGCGGCCGAATCCAGATACTTCGTTAAGGTGGAGAGCAACTGTGGTAACGGTGGCGTAAGCACAGTGGCAGGTCCCGTTGCCTTCGACACCGATGTGGCTTGCACGCCTCCCACCAATCTGCACACCACAGACGTCACTGCACGCGAGGCTATGCTGCATTGGGATGGCAATGCCGAGAGCTACAATGTGAGCTACTACAAGACCTTCTTCTTCGATAGTTTTGAAGAAGACCTCAGCCAATGGACCATTTACCATGAAGGCGATCCCGGATCGTGGGAGTGGGCTATTGAAAACCCGCACGACAATAGTGCTGACTTGAACGCCCACAGTGGTTATTATGCTGCTGTAGCCTATAGCGATTTTGATGTTCATGCCGACAGCTGGCTCATCACGCCTCAGATTCAGATACCCACCCAAGCCACGCTGAAGTTCTGGATTATGCGTTCCACATACGATGATGCCCAAGATGAGTACGAAGTGCGCCTCTCCACCACAGGCAACGCCATCTCAGACTTTACCACCGTTCTGAAGGAAAAGGCTGCCGCCAACCCGTACTGGACAGAGGTCTCCATCGACCTGAGCCAATACGACGGACAGCAATGCTACATCGCCATCCGCCATGACTACACTGGTGGTTTCTTCCTTATGGTTGACGACTTCAGCATCTTCGGATGGTCGGAAGACATTGTCACCACCGTAAACAGCCTTCTCATCGAAGACTTGCTGCCCGAGAGCGAATACCAATGGCATGTGCAAGCCAATTGCGGTGCAGAAGACGGCCTGAGCCAATGGTCGGACATCAACATCTTCACCACGTTCACAACCTGCCCGGTGCCGGATGGCTTGAACGCTTCCAACGAAACCGCCCATGGCGCCACCCTCGACTGGACTGGCTTGAGCGACTCCTACCAAGTCATGGTAGGTGAGTTGTTGGTAAGCCCCATCTCCCACAATTTCGAAGACCACACGATTCCTTCCACTTGGACCAATAACAGTACCTATCCTTGGATTGTTGTATCGGGAGGCCAAAATGGCAGCTACTGCATCCAGAGTGGCAATGCGGGTCAGGCCAGCACCACTTCCAGTATTTCTTTCACCATGACCTTGCCCAGCGACGGCACCATCGATTTTGATGCCCAATGTAGGGGCGAAGGTACTAGTTATGATGTTTGTAAATTCCTTATTGACAACACCACTAAGTTTACGAAAGGCGAAAACGGCGAACAATGGGATCACTACTCCTACGAAGTCACTGCCGGTGAACACACCTTCACTTGGTCTTACACCAAAGATGCCTCTGTGAATAATCCGGGCGACTACTTTGCCGTGGACAACATCGTTATTGGTAGTAGCGAAATCGCATCATGGACCAATTATACCATCACGGAAATGCCCTTCATCCTCGACGATGCGCAGCACATCCACCCAGAAACCAGCTATACAGTGCAAGTAAAAGGCTTCTGCGATGACGAAGAGACCGATTTTTGCGAGCCCATCATCTTCACCACCACCGTTACCTGCATGCCCATTGATAGCTTGAGTTTCACCAACCTCACCGCCAACTCAGTCAATCTGAACTGGGTGCTGTTGGACGAAACCCAGACCGCTTGGCAGATTTGCCTTAACGGTGACGAGAGCAACCTCATCACTGCCGACACCAACGAAGACTTCCTCTTGGGAGGCCTTGAACCCGAAACGGAGTACACGGTGAAAGTGCGTGCCTTCTGCGACGAAAACGACCAAAGCAGATGGAGCGACATGGTGTCCTTCACCACACCCATTTCTTGCTATCCTGTCAACTCGTTGAGCTACGACAACCTGACCGCCTTCTCGGTCAACCTTAGCTGGGTTTTGGTAGACGAAACCCAAACCGCTTGGCAGATTTGCCTCAACGAAAATGAGACCAACCTCGTCGATGCCAACACCAACGAAGGCTTCCTCTTGGATAACCTTACGCCTAATGTGGAATACACAGTGAAAGTGCGTGCCTACTGCGGTCAAAATGACTACAGTAGATGGAGCAACACGGTGACCTTCACCACACCTGAAGTCTGCCCCACTCCTAAAAACTTAGCCGCCGCCAACATCACTGCCGTCTCCGCCGACCTCAGCTGGATGGGCAGAGAGGATGTGGAAAGCTACACGGTGAGATACAGAACGGCTGAAGGCTTGGTTATCCACTTCAAAGAAGACTTCAGCGACAACATCGACAGCTGGACCATGGTGGATTGTGTGACAGGAACTGGCCTCAGATTTGGTGCCTTCGCTTTCTACCGTGCCACCGATGCAAACCCTCACCAATACTTGATTTCACCTGAGGTCACAAGCCATATTACGGGCAATAGTGTTCTCGAGTTCAAATATCGTGCTTTTTCCTCAAGTTATGCAGAAACCTTCATGGTTGGCGTTTCAACCACCAACGATGAGATTGGTTCCTTCAGTTGGAGCGAGCCTATCACAGTTAGCACCGACGCGTATCAAACCTATCATGCCAACCTGCCAGCCGGCACCAAGTACATTGCCATCCAATGCACTTCGTATCGTGCATACTATCTGTATATCGACGATATCACCATTGGAAATGAAGCTATCCCAGGACAATGGATGACAGAAACCTCCGTTGAAACCGAGGCTCAACTCATCAACCTCAATGGAGGCACGCCGTATGAAGTCCAGGTGAGGAGCGACTGTAATCCTGATGGCTGGAGTGACATGATCACCTTCGAAACGGAGCTTGATGGCACCAAGGTGTTTGTCGAGGAAGGCGACTGGAACGAAGCCGACCACTGGATACCTGAAGGTGTACCTGGGATTGACAGCAAGGTCATCATTCGCGCCGATGTCACCATCCCGAGCGGCTGCGTGGCCGAAGCCAACCGCATCCTCTTTGAGGGCGCAACCCTCACCATCGCCGACGGCGGCCAACTCATCGCGAACAACGCCGTTGATGTGACCGCACAGAAGGCAATCAAGAAGTACACTGTCGAGCAAACAATTGATGAAACCTTGACTGACGGCTGGTATTTCATCGCTTCACCCATCACGGAGGCCTATACACCCGAAGGCAGCATGACAAGCAACACTTACGACCTTTACTGGCTCAACCAAACCACTTGGGAGAACTTCAAGGGCGGAGCACATCCCAACTTCACCACATTGGCCAACGGCCAAGGCTACCTTTATGCCAACAGTGGGAATGTCACACTCAGTTTTAACGGCACCACCAAGCCTTACAGCACCGAAAGCAACACGGTGTACGTTTCGGAAGGCTGGAATCTTGTAGGCAACCCCTACACGTTTGAGACCTACGTCAACCAAAGCTATTTCAAGATGAACGATGCTGGAACGGCGATTGAAGCCATCAATGACAACGCTGCCATTGCGCCCTGCACGGGCATCATCGTGCAAGCGACGGGAGCAGGCACCGTGGCCTTCACCAAGGAAGCCCAGCAACAGGCTGCCAATTCTGGCAACATCCAAATCGCCTTGGCCCAAGCCACCAACACCCGAGGCGCAGCGACGGTCATCGACAACGCCATAGTGAGCTTCAACGAAGGCTCCACGCTGCCCAAGTTCCGCTTCGGCGACCATGCCGAGATTTACATCCCGCAGGGCAGCGAAGACTATGCCATTGCCTTCAGCGAAGCCCACGGTGAAATGCCGCTGAACTTCAAGGCCACGAGGAACGGCACCTACACCATCACGGTCAACACCGAGAACGTGGAGATGGGCTACATGCACTTGATCGACAACATGACAGGCGCCGACGTCGACCTGCTGGCCATCCCGAGCTACACGTTCGAGGCCAACACCACTGACTACGAGAGCCGCTTCCGCCTGGTGTTCTCTGCCGAGACTGAGAACGCGAGCTTCGTCTACTTCAACGGCAGCGAGTGGGTCGTCAACGGCAAGGGCACCATGCAGCTCGTCGATATGACGGGTCGTGTGCTCAGCAGCGAGAACGTGAACGGCGTAGCCACCGTCAACACCAACGGCCTGAGCGCTGGCGTGTACGTGATGCGCCTGGTGAACGGCAACGACGTGAAGACGCAAAAGATCGTGGTGAGATAAACCAGCTATTTTTCACAAGGTGACGCGACGTGTCGCGTCTCTCTACAAAGCAAAACAGCCGACATTTCTGCCGGCTGTTTTGCTTTTGTGCTGGTGGAGGCTTCAGATGACGCCACGTTCAAGCAGCGTAACGATGGTCTCGATTTCGTCGTCCTCGGGGTTGTTGTGCGGGTCGTATTCCGACTTCAGGTTGTAGCCCCACAGCCGCGCGAAGCCTTGGTAGAAGAAGGCACGCACCTTGCCGCGTAGCTCTTGCACCACTTGGTAGCTCGTGTTGCCCGTCTCGCGGTCGATGAGGCGGATGAGGATGGCACCTTGGGTAAAGGTGAGATTCTCAATCTCCTTGGTGTATTGCTCTGTGATTTCTTTCTCGGTCTTTTTCATCAGGCGGTGGCGTTCAACCTCGCTCGTGACACCCTCGAGGAGCGAGTCGCATTCCTGTAGCTTCAATCCGGCCAACTTGGCGTAGGGATACACCTTGCGCACGTTGTTGGCCAAGCGGCGCCCTTGGCGCGTATCGGTGATTTGGAAGTAACGTTGCAACAGGTCGATGTCGACTTCGGGAAGGTAGACGATAAGTGTGGTGTCGCCGTTCTCTTCGATGCGGCCATAGACCACTGTGCCTGTGATGGGCTCGGCAGCATTGGAGAAGTCGACGACCGACGACTTAGGCGCTTCCTTTGTGATGCTGACAACTTTTGCTTTCGGTTTGACGCCCGTGGGTTGGGCGATGAGCTGGGCGAAGCCTGCTGAGGCTGTCAGGGCCATCAGGACGGTTAAGGCTGCTTTTTTCATGGTAGGGTCTCCTTATTCTTTAGTTCAACGCTGTTTTGATAACAACTATCGTGCCAAACTGGATTGCAACTGTAGTTGCAAATCATACCGCTAAGACCATCATGACACTTAATTGGCCAACGCTTTCAAAAACTCTGCAGCGGTCATAAAAGGCAAGTCACAAAACTCAGCGTAGTCTTTCCCATTGTTCGTCACGATGACATCGCAACCGTTGGCTTTGGCACATTGGTATTGCAAGGCATCCTCAAAGTCATTGGTGCAAAGTGCCAATCCGCTGTCAAGTTGAGCAGCATCGGTTGGAAGTACCAATACATCTTCGCGCATCTGGCGAATTAGGTCGTAGATTTCCTCTTTAGGATGATGTCTCAAGATGAATCCCATGTTGGCATACGAAAGGTAAGAAGCACAAACCTGAATGGCTCCCATTAATCCAAGGGCTAATATCTTTTCAGCTTCATCAGCTCCTTGACGGCCTAACCCAAAATCAAGAAGGATGTTCGTGTCAAGAAATACGCGCTTCATCGGTTTAAAAGGTATTGGATGTGTTCGTCTTGCAGATCGTCTTCTGTCAATTTGATGCAACCGCGCTTGCGACGCAGTTTGTCAGGAATTACCAGATTCTTCAATAACAGACTGGCCTGTTCGTCTTCCTTATCCGCAATAGAAACCTTCTCCATTGGCTCGGAGAGTTTACCTACCAACCATTCACGGTCGCTTTGGGAAAGCATCAGCCCTTGAAGATAACTCCAAAGATTGTTCAATGCAAATGTCGTCATGATTCTAATACGTTTGGTTTCTGTCTGCAAAACTACAATTAATTCTTGAAAATCGCTACATTTCCGGGAAAGGGATTCTGTCGGTGTTGTTTTTAATCGCCAACATGCAGCTTTTTCAAGCCAGATTTTTCCAGCTTTTTCTCGGCATAGTTGCGGTCGATGATTAGTTCTGTGGCGTTGATGTCGGAGGGCATTTCAAACATGGCGTCGTTGAGGATGGCCTCCATGATGGAACGCAGTCCGCGCGCGCCCACCTTGAACTCGATGGCCTTTTCGACCACGAAATCAAGCACTTCATCCTTGATGGTCAAGGTAATGCCGTCCATCTCGAAGAGCTTTTGGAACTGTTTCACAAGGGCGTTTTTCGGCTCGATGAGGATGCGTTTCAGGGCCTCCTCGTCCAAGGGGTTGAGGTGCGTGATGATGGGCAGTCGTCCTACGATCTCGGGGATGAGACCGTATTTCTTCAAGTCGGCGGGGGAGAGGTATTGCAGCATGTTGTTTTTGTCGAGCACTTCATTGCCGCCGTTGCCGTAGCCGATGACGTTGGTGCGTTTGCGGGCCGCGATGAGGCGCTCGATGCCGTCGAAGGCACCGCCAGCAATGAAAAGGATGTCCTTGGTGTTGACGGCAATCATCTTCTGCTCGGGATGTTTGCGTCCGCCTTGCGGTGGCACGTTGACCACCGAGCCTTCCAGGAGCTTCAGCATGGCCTGTTGCACGCCCTCGCCTGACACGTCGCGGGTGATGCTGGGGTTGTCGCTCTTGCGGGCAATCTTGTCGATTTCGTCGATGAAGACGATGCCACGTTCGGTGGCTTGCACGTCGTAGTCGGCGGCCTGCAGCAGCTTGACGAGGATGTTTTCCACGTCTTCGCCTACGTAGCCAGCCTCAGTCAAGACGGTGGCGTCGGCGATGGCGAAGGGCACGTTGAGCATCTTGGCGATGGTGCGGGCCAAGAGGGTCTTGCCGGTGCCGGTCTCTCCTACGAGGATGATGTTGGATTTCTCGATTTCCACCTCGTCGGCTTGCACTTTCTGGCTGATGCGCTTGTAGTGGTTGTAGACGGCCACGGCCAAGGTGCGCTTGGCGTCATCCTGCCCGATGACGTATTGGTCCAAGAAAGCCTTGATTTCGGCAGGTTTCTTCAGCAAGAAGCCTTTCGACGCGAAAACGTTTTTCTGCTCGTCGCCAAACTGCTCCCTGACGATGATATGGGCTTGCTCAGCGCAGCTGTCGCAAATCTCGGCATTGAGGCCTTGAATCATCAGCCGCACTTCCGATGCTTTCTTGCCGCAAAAGGCACAAACGCCTGACTTTTTGGCCATGGATTACGCCTTTATGTTCTTGATGAGCACTTCGTCGATCATGCCGTAGGCTTTGGCTTCCTCGGCGGTCATCCAATAGTCGCGGTCGCTGTCGGCCCACACCTTATCGTAGGTCTGGCCAGAGTGTTTGGCGATGATTTCGTACAGTTCCTTTTTCAGCTTCTGGATTTCGCGGGCCGTGATTTCAATCTCGGTGGCCTGACCTTCCACGCCGCCCATAGGTTGGTGGATCATGATGCGGGAGTGGGGCAGGGCGGAGCGTTTTCCAGCGGCGCCGGAACACATCAGCACGGCGGCCATCGAAGCGGCCATGCCAGTGCAAATGGTGGCCACGTCGGGGTTGATGAACTGCATGGTGTCGTAGATGCCCAAGCCTGCGTAGACGCTGCCGCCGGGTGAGTTGAGGTACAGGTTGATGTCGCGCTTGGCGTCGGTCGACTCAAGGAAGAGCAACTGGGCTTGGATGACGTTGGCCACGTAGTCATCGATGGCGGTGCCGAGGAAGATGATGCGGTCCATCATCAGGCGGCTGAACACGTCCATCTGGGCCACGTTGAGTTGGCGTTCCTCGATGACGGTCGGGCTGATATAGCCCTGACTATTGACTCTCGACATGTATTGTTCCAAGCTTAGGGTGTTCATCCCGAGGTGCTTGGTGGCGTATTTGAAAAATTCGTTGTTCATTTCTTTCTCTCCTCCTCCAACTTGGCCATGAAGTCCTTGTAGTTAGTGTCGGTGTAGTTGATGTTCATCTTGCCCTTCAGGAAAGCGGTCATCTTGATGTCGGCAAGCTGGTTCTTCAATTGTTCCTTCTGCTCGCCTTCCTTCAGGTAATTGGCGGCAATCTTGTCGAGGTTGGCCTTCATGTCGTCCTCAAGGGTGGCGTAGTCGATACCAGGGAAGATTTGCTTCAGCACAAAGTTCTTGAGTTCCTCTTCGGTGACGATGAGCCCAGGATTGGCTTGCACGATGCTGTCCTCGATGAGCTGCCAGCGCAGACCCTTCACGTAGTCCTTTTCGTAGTTCTTCTCCACGTCCTCGGCGGAAATCTTGCCTTGGCTGTTCTCCACGATCCAACGCTTCAGGAAGGCATCGGGCAGGTCGAAGTGGACGGCGGCCACCAATTCGTCAATCATCTTGTTGAAGAGGATTGGGTCGGTTTCGGCTTCGAACTGTTTTTCCATCTCGCCCTTCACTTTGGCCTTGAAGGTGTCCAAGTCTTTCACGTCCTGCTTCGGGAAAATCTTCTCGAAGAAGTCCTCGTTCAGTTCGGGCTTCTCGTTGCGGATGGCGTCGTCGATAATGATGTTGTAGTCACTGTCGACGGGCGCGTCCTCGCCCAGCACCTTGGTCACGGCTTCCTCGCTACCGAAAGCCTTGGCGAAATTGACGATGAACTCAGAGCCGACTTCCTTGCCGATGAACAGCTCGCGGCTTTCCTTGTCCTTGATTTGATCCATGTGGATGTAAAGGCCGTCCTTTTGGAATCCGCCTTCCACTTCCTTGCCGTCTTCGGCTTCGCGCACCTTTAGTTCGAGGCGGTCGTTTTCGCCCACAGTTTCAGGGTGCGTGGTGTCGGGATTGCGCTCCACGAGGTCGTTCATGGCGCGTTGGATGTCTTCCTCTTCAGGGACGATGTGGTAGAAGTCGACCATCGTGTTCGTATAGTCGACGTTGATTTCCGGACGCAGGGCAGCCTCGAAGTAGAAGTCCATGTCATCTTGTTTTTCAAGGTCGTTGGGCTGCTGGTTGACAAGGTCGCTCAGCGGGTAGCCGATGAGGTTGAGCTTGTTGTCAACGATATATTTGTTGAGGTTTTCTGAAACCACGTCGTTCAGGACTTCCATTTTTGCAGTGGTGCCATACATCTTCTTGATCATGCCCATGGGCACCATGCCTGGACGGAAGCCCGGCATGTTGGCGCGGCGACGCAGTTGTTTCAGTGATTTTTCGAGATTTTCTTCATAGTCAGCCTTCACTACGCTGATTTTAATGGAGATCAGGTTTTCTCCTTTTGCTGTTTGTGTGATGTTCATTTCTAACTTGTTGATTTTGTGTTTTGTGCGGATGAAGGGACTCGAACCCTTACTTCTTTCGAAACCAGATCCTAAGTCTGGCGCGTCTACCAATTCCGCCACACCCGCCTGTGCGCGATTTTGAGGGCGCAAATATACAACTTTTTTGTGAATGCAGGATTATGAATGTTAGTTTTTGACATCCAATGCTTCGCGCAAAGCGTTCCCGATAAGCATGAAGGCCAATACCAACAGCATGATGGCGATGCCCGGCAGGAGGGCGAGATAGGCCGCGTCAAGGATGATGAAGGCGTAGTTTTCCTTGATCATACTACCCCATGAAGGCATGGGCGGCTGCACCCCGATGCCGAGGAAACTCAAGCCCGCTTCCAAAAGAATGGCCGAGGCGAAATTGGCCGCCGAAACCACGATGATGGGATTGAGGATGTTGGGCAAGATATGCTTGAAGATGATGCGCAAGTCCTTGAAACCCAAGGCGCGACCAGCCTCCACGAAAGTCGTCTCGCGGATGGAGAGAATTTGTCCGCGCACGATGCGCGCCACCTCCACCCACATCGTCAAGCCCACGGCGATGAACACCTGCGCGATGCCTTTGCCTAAGGCAAAAGTGATGGCGATGACGAGCAGCAGGGTAGGGATGGACCACACCACGTTGATGAACCACACCACCGCGTCGTCCACTTTGCCACGGAAGAAGCCGCCCAAGCTGCCTACGATAATGCCGATCATCAGGCTCAAAAGCACAGCGATAAAGCCCACCGTCAGACTGATGCGGCTTCCGAGAATCAAACGGCTGAGGAAGTCGCGGCCAAACTGGTCGGTGCCCAAAAGGAATTTTCGGTGTTTCACGGAATGTGAGCGGATGTAGGCTTCAGCCTCGCTGTCGGAAGTGAAAACAGCGGTCGTTGAGCCCTGAGCCTGTCGAAGGGCCGAAACGCCGCTTCGAATAAGTTCTTTATTCTCAATAATTTCAGTCCTAACATTTGAGCCAGCCTCCGATTGGTATAGATACACCGTAGTTTGCTCCTTATTAATATGCAGGCTGTCGAAGGGCAGATAGGTGCAGTCGTCAGGGCGGCCTTGCAGCAAGAAGGTGAAAAACGGCGTTTTTGCAGGTGGGTTTTCCTTCGGAATCATCAGCATGTCCACCTCGAATCCCGGTTTTTTCGTGCTGATTTCCAACAGCTGTCGGTTGGCATTGGGCGTCTTGTCGGGGATGACGAGATAGGCGAAAATGGCCAACAAAGCCCAAACGATGACATAGAAGCACGACAACATTCCGAGCTTGTTACTGCGGAACCGCTTCCATGCCAGGGCTTTAGGGGATTGTGCGTTTTTGGCTTTGTTGTCCATTGATAAGGATTCGTTTGAGCCGTCAAAAGTAGCGATTTTGCCCCGATTTCAGGATAGAAAAAAGAAAAAATGAAAATTTTGCATGAAAAGCACTTCCATTTCAGAAAAAAGTCCTATTTTTGCAGCCGCATTCCGAAAAACGGAACTGATGGTGGGTGTAGCTCAGCTGGTTAGAGTACCGGATTGTGGTTCCGAGGGTCGTGGGTTCGAATCCCATCTCCCACCCCATAATAGAAAGGAGGTTCAAACGAGCCTCTTTTTTTGTTGGTAAAACCACTGCAATGGCTAAAAATGTGTAATTTTGCACCTTAATTTGAAGCAAATGGCAAGAATCATGGCAATCGACTTGGGTAGGAAACGTTGCGGCATCGCCGTGACTGACCCCTTGCAGATTATCGCGAACGGCCTGACGACTGTCGCCTCAGCTCAACTCGTTGATTTCGTGATGGATTACTTGAAGCAGGAGGAGGTCGAGACCCTTGTCATCGGCGAACCAAAGGACATGCACAACAATCCTTCCGACTGCTCCAAGTACATCGACCCCATCGTGAATCGTCTGAAAAAGCTGTTGCCTACGATGAACATCGTGCGTTACGACGAGCGCTTTACCTCCGTGATGGCGCACCAAACCATGATTGACGCCGGCCTAAAGAAATCAAAACGCCAGGACAAGGAGCTGGTGGACACCATCGCCGCCACCCTCATCCTGCAATCGTATATGGAATCTTTAAAGAGGTAGGAGGTAAGAGGTAGGAAGTTGCCCTGAAAGGGCGAAACTATAGTAACCGAGAGGTCGAGACCTCCGGCGACCCAAACAACTAAACAACTGAACAACTGATAACTAACAACTAAAGATGATATTACCGATAGTAGCATACGGTCACCCCACGCTGAAAGCCATCGCCCAGCCCATCACGTCGGATTATCCCGAGTTGGACAAGCTCCTTGCCGACATGTGGGAGACTTTGGCCCATTCTGAGGGCGTCGGCCTGGCCGCCCCGCAGGTGAACAAGTCCATCCGCCTCTTCATCGTAGACGGCAACCCCTTCTATCCCGATTACCCTGACGCCAAGGACTTCAAGCAGACTTTCATCAACGCCGACCTTTTGGAAACCTTCGGCGACATGGTTCCTTTCAGGGAAGGTTGCCTCAGTCTGCCGAACATTTACGAGGAAGTGATGCGTCCCGACAAGATTCGCATCAAGTACTTGGACGAGAATTTCAAGGAACATGAGGAGGTCTTCGAGGGCATCCGTGCACGCATCATCCAGCATGAGTATGAGCACTTGCAGGGACATGTTTATGTGGATCGCATCGCGCCGCTGCGTAAAACCCTGCTGCAAGGCAAGTTGAAAGCCATCATGGACGGCCGTTGCGAGGTGGATTACCGCATGATTTTCCCTAACAAGAAGAAACGCAGATGATTGGGACTGCGCGACTTAAAGCCAATCTTTAAATCTTTAAATCTTAAATCTTTAAATCTTAAATAATGAAAAAAACATTGAAACTGATGCTCTTCGCTTTTTTGGCATTCAGCATGTTTGCCTGTGGCGAGAAAAAATTGAACGAAGAAGACCTGAAAAAGGCCGAAGCCACCTTGTTCAACGACGACAAGACCATTAATCCCGATTTGGCTGCCCAGACGGCGGAGAAATTCTGCCGCTTCGTGGAGCAGAACCCGGAGTCTCCAGCGGCTCCTAGTTGGCTTTTCAAAGCCTTGTCCATTTACATCACCACAAAGGATTTTGCCAAGAGCGAGGAGGTTTGCAACAAGCTGGTGGAGAACTATCCCGACTATAGCTATACCCCTACGGGAATGTTCATGCTGGCCAATTGCATTTACGACACCGAACAGCACGACCTCGACAAAGCCCGTGCAATGTATGAGAAAATTCTCAAGGATTACCCTGACAATGAGATTGTTCCGTCGGTGGAGAAGTCGATAGAGTATCTTGGTATGACTCCCGATGAGATCATGACCAAGATTCAATTATCGCAAATGGAAGTGGAAGAAGGCGTGTGGTAAGATCGAGTTTCAGCCAATCAAAAAGTCTGCGGGAAACATCTCGCAGACTTTTTTCGTTTGTCGCAGTTGGGGATCAGCACCCGAAGGCGGCTTTCAGTTGCTCAACCAGATCGAGTTTCTCCCAAGCGAAGAATTCCACGTTCTTGTAGATGTGCTCGCCTTCGCGGAAAGTGTCGTTGTCCTCGTAGTACACTTCCACCTTGCGGGTCTCGGGCTGGCGACCGAAGTGGCCGTAGGAAGCCGTCTCTTCGAAGATGGGGTTGGTAAGGCCGAAACGCTTTACGATGAAGTAAGGACGTAATTCAACTAACTCTTTGACTTTCAGTGCAATCTCGGCATCACTCATCTTGACGTGCGAGGTGCCTTCCGTGTTGATGTAGAAGCCTACAGGCTCTGCCTTGCCGATGGCGTAGGCGATTTGCACCAAGGCTTGGTCGCAGATACCAGCGGCCACGAGGTTCTTGGCGATGTGACGTGCTGCGTATGCGGCTGAACGGTCGACCTTCGAGCTGTCTTTGCCCGAGAAAGCGCCGCCGCCATGTGCACCACGACCGCCATAAGTGTCGACGATGATTTTGCGGCCCGTCACGCCTGTGTCGCCATGGGGACCACCGATGACGAACTTGCCCGTCGGGTTGACGTAGAGCTTCATGTCGTCACCGAAGAGTTTCTTCAGGCGGTTGGGAAGTTGCTTCTTTACTCTGGGAATGAGGATGTTGCGGACATCAGCCTCGATTTTGGCCAGCATGGTTTCGTCATCGGCAAACTCGTCATGCTGTGTGCTGATGACGATGGTGTCGATGCGGAGCGGTTTCCAGCCTTCGCCGTATTCCACCGTCACCTGCGACTTGGCATCGGGACGGAGGTACTTCATCTGACGGCCTTCGCGACGGATGGCGGCCAGTTCCAGAAGCAAGCGGTGCGAGAGGTCGATGGTGAGCGGCATGTAGTTTTCGGTCTCCTTGCAAGCAAAACCGAACATCATGCCTTGGTCGCCAGCGCCTTGGTTCTCGTCAGCCTCACGTTTGACGCCTTGGAAGATGTCATTCGACTGGCCGTGCAGAGCGGAAAGTACGCCGCACGACTTGGCGTCGAACTGGTATTCGGCCTTGGTGTAGCCGATTCTCTCGATGACGCGGCGCGTAACATCCTGAATCTCGACGTAGGCATTGGTGCGAATTTCGCCCGCCACAACGACGAGTCCGGTGGTGACCAAAGTTTCGCAAGCTACTTTTGAAGTAGGATCGTAACGTAGAATCTCGTCCAAGACGGCATCCGAAATCTGGTCGCATACCTTGTCGGGATGGCCCTCAGAGACGGATTCTGATGTGAAATAGTAACCCATAACAAATTGTTTATTAGTTAGTTAATAATGAATTTGTGTGGGAAGCAGTTGACTGAAAGGGAAGGAAAACGCATTGTTTTAGCATTTTTTCTTGTGGTTGCAATCAAATCAAATCTTTCCACGAAAGCGGGTGCAAAAGTACGAATAATTTTGGACGCGGCAAGGCTCCGTCCAAAATTATTTCGTCAGCTTCTGGAAGGCTTCTTCAATGCTTAAGTCCTCTTTCTGCAAGGTCTTAATGATAAGGCCGCGTTCCACCGACCATTTCATCAGGTTGGCGCGGATGTCGGTGTCGCCTTGCGGCTCGATGATCCAGTGGTTTTCTTTCACGCGCTGCACTTGGCTTACCATTGGGATGCTACGCAAGAGGTTTTCGCTTACCTCGCTCTCGAATTCCACGATGACCACGTTGCTGGCCGAATTCTCTTGTTTCAGGTTCTCGATCTTGTCGTCGGCGACCACCACACCTTTATTAATAATAATGGCGCGTTCGCAGATGGCTTCCACTTCCTGCATGATATGGGTGGAGAGCAACACGGTCTTTTCCTTGCCAAGGTTAGAAATCAGGTTGCGGATGTCGATGAGTTGGTTGGGGTCGAGGCCGGAAGTGGGTTCGTCGAGGATGAGCACCTGCGGGTCATGCATCATGGCTTGGGCGAGGCCGACGCGCTGGCGGTATCCCTTCGACAAGGCCCCGATTTTCTTGTGCGCCTCAAGGCCGAGGCCCGTCTCGTCAATCATCGCCTCAATACGTTTGTGGGCGGCTTCGCCTTTCAGTTGATGAACGCCCGCCACAAACTCAAGGTATTCACGCACATACATATCCAAATACAGCGGGTTGTGCTCGGGCAGGTAGCCCACGATGTGCTTGACGGCCATAGGCTCGTCAGTGACATCATGTCCGTTGACGCTCACGGTGCCCGAGGTGGGCGGGATGAAGCAGGTGATGATTTTCATCAGCGTCGACTTGCCCGCGCCATTGGGGCCGAGCAAGCCGACGATACCTTTATTAATAGAGAGTGTCACGTCGTTGAGGGCGAGTTGTTCTCCGTAGCGCTTGGTGATATGGTTGATTTCGATGGACATTTTCATTCAAATTGGTGCGCAAAAATAGAAAAAATCACTCAAATCGTTGCCATTAACCAAAAAAGTCGTACTTTTGCGGCCTCGTTAGATCATCCAAATCTATCTTTCAGGCGCGCTAACGCGTTGATTTATGGGCGAACATGAATTAATGCACAAAAAAGTTGGAGCGAAAGGAAGAAAGCTGTAATTTTGCACGCCCAAAAAAGAGGCATGTGTCTTTATTGAATTGGATAAAAACAACAAAACAACTAAAATGGATTACTTAAGTTACAAAACAGTAAGCGTCAACAAGGAACACGCCAACAAGAAATGGTATGTTGTTGATGCTGAAGGCCAAATCCTCGGTCGTTTGGCGAGCGAGGTTGCCATGATTCTGCGTGGCAAAAAGAAGGCATGCTACCCTCCCCACAGCGATTGTGGCGATAATGTCATCATTATCAATGCAGAGAAGGTCATCCTGACAGGAAATAAAATGACCGAGAAGTATTATGTGCACCACACGGGTTATCCGGGCGGCCAGCGCGTCCGCACCATCGGCGAGATGATGAAGCACAAGCCCACTTTCGTCCTCGAACATGCCATCAAGGGTATGCTTCCCAAGACGAAACTCGGTAAGGAGCTGTTCAGAAACCTCTACGTCTATGAAGGCCCTGAGCACAAACAAGAGGCACAACAGCCTATCGAACTCAAGATTAACACCATCAAGAACAAGAAATAATCATGGAAGTTATCAACGCTTTAGGTAGAAGAAAGACTGCCGTCGCCCGCATCTACATGAAGGCCGGCAGTGGCAACATTACGGTGAACAAGCGCGACTACAAGGAGTATTTCCCGACGAGCATCCTCCACTATGTGGTTGAACAGCCGATGATGCTGACCGAGACCCTCGGCCAGTACGACATCAAGGTCAACCTCGACGGTGGCGGCATCAACGGCCAGGCCGAGGCCCTGCGTCTCGCCATCAGCCGCGCCCTCTGCGAAATCAACCCCGAGTATCGTCCCACCCTGAAGGCCAAAGGTTTGATGCGCCGCGACCCGCGTATGGTCGAGCGTAAGAAACCCGGTCAGCCCGGTGCCCGTAAGAAGTTCCAATTCA
>JAEEGK010006458.1_pt1 | contig 28241 bp, 29 predicted proteins | sample 8958771 | NCBI WGS metagenome assembly JAEEGK01 (sample SAMN16246547, study PRJNA631951) | gut metagenome | biome: gut microbiome; feature: rumen; material: SC-attached | host: Bos | place: Iran: Karaj | collected 2018-10 | reverse complement strand
TCACGGTGACCTACAAGATTGTTGAAGGACAAAAAGAGCGTCTGCAGAAGTTCCAGGGCATCGTCCTGAAGCGCAGCGGCCAAGGCAAGGTGGGTACTTTCACCATCCGCAAGATTTCGAACAACATTGGCGTGGAAAGATGTTTCCCCATTGCCTCCCCAATGATTGAGAACATCGAGGTGAACAAGAAGGGTGCTGTCCGCAAGTCACGCATCTACTATTTGCGCGGCCTCCGCGGCAAGAAAGCACGTATCAAGGAGCTCAAGGACTAATACCTTCAGCCACAACGAAAAAGAAAGCTCCGTGCAAACGCTCGGAGCTTTTTTCATTTCACGACTTCCTCATTCTTCCTGAGGTACGTCTTTCTTCTTCCGCTTAAATATCTTCGTCCGTAGCATAAACACCGTCAGTGCAGCCCAGAAGACCACCAAGATGCCCAATGTGATAAAGGTAGCTTTGGGGCTCTGCGGGGCATAACCCACCAAGAGCAGCACGGGGAAGCCCAAAACGATGGCCGAGAGGGTCTGCAACACGAGGTTGTTGGCGGCAGGGGTCTCAAACTTCGGGTCGATTTCGCGCAACAAGATCATACCATTACTGGCCGTACCCGTCAGCATGCCGAACATGGAGAAGAAGCCCTCGTACTTGTAATTCGGGTAGAGATGCTTCGAGATAATCAAGACATAAATGAAAGTCGCAGCGGCTCCCAAGGTGCAGATGATGATGAAAGGCAGCACAAACTTTCCAAAGTTATCGAAACTGATGGCCGCTGTACCCGCCACAATCATGACGTCGAAGCAGAAGCCACTGATGCGGTTGAGCATATAGTTGTTGATGTATTCGCGGCTCATCAGCTTGGCTTTCTTGAAACGAGTCAAGAGCCACTTGAAGAAGATGCCAAACAACGTGCCGGTCAGGAAGTTGAAGCCCCAAAGCATGGGTTTCAGGGTATTGGTGCCAAAGTCGCCCAATTCCATCCCTTGTATCCAACGAGTGAATAGGAAAACGAGGAAATAGACAAACAGCACCATGCAAATCTGCACCGAGAGCTTGTCGATGGATTCAGCGTCGGGAATCTCACCTTTGCCTTCGTAGTCCTCCAGTTTGTTCACCTGCGCCTCAGCGAGTTTCTTTCTCGAAAGCACGCCCTTGCGACGCAGGATGTTCATATAGATGACACCCACCACGCTGCCCACGATGAAGCCCGTGGCTGCAATGGAGAGGCCGAAGTCGGCACCCGGGAAGTCGATGCTTTGCTTAGTGGCCCATGTGGTGAAGATCTTACCGAAGTTCAAAGCCTGACCCGGTCCCTGACCGTAGCCCATGGGCAACAACAAACCCGCCGCATAGAACAGTTTTCTGCCGAAATAGAAGAACAAAATCGAAACGATGAGGCCCACGATGCCTTGGATGACATAGGTGGAGGCCGTCAAGGCACCCGTCTCAATCACCTTCATCGGCGTGGATTTCGATTCTATCTTGTTGTTTTTCAGTGCCAATGCCACAAAGCCCAAGCCCAAGGCATGATAGGTCACAATTTCCATCACAGGCTTGTTGATGAGTTCCTTGCACCCTGGAATCGCCTTAAAGATCAAGAGCAGCAAACCACCGATCAAAGCCGAAGGAATCAGGCTCTTGCGCAAGAAGGGGATCTTGGTTCTCAGCACATTACCGAACAATAAGGCCGTTGCCAAAATACAGAATTGCACCAGCCAGTTCCATGCTACAGGCTGGTCGAAAGTCATTACGGAAGCGTCTAAAAGCATAATATCAATGTTATTTGATTATCAATTCATTGCAACTTGACAGCAGTACCTGAAGCGGAGACCATCAACATCGAACTGCTTTGTCCTAACACTTCGAAATCCAAGTCAATGCCTACCACAGCATCTGCATTCATTTGACGAGCACGTTCTGCCAATTCATTCAGGGCTTGGGTACGAGCACTGATCAACTCTTCCTCATAAGAGCTGGAACGTCCACCAACAATGTCGCGGAAACTGGCCTTGATATCCTTGATAAAATTCACTCCAGAAATCACTTCTCCGAATACAATGCCTTTGTATTCTGTAATGGTATGACCTTCAACGGTCGGTGTTGTAGTAAGTATCATAATGCAACATATTTTAAATTCTGCCTGCAAATATAATGTATTTTTCAATCATTGAACGAAAACCCGTAATTTTGCGGCATGAAAAAAGCGTTTGAACTATTCTTCTCTTTCTTCAAAATCGGAGCTTTCACCTTGGGTGGCGGCTATGCCATGCTATCGATGGTGGAGAAGGCCGTCGTCGACCAGAAGAAGTGGATTCCCAACGACGAGTTTTGGGACATGATTGCTGTGGTTCAATCGCTTCCGGGCGTGTTTGCCGTCAACACGGCCTTGTATGTCGGGCATCGGGTGGCAGGCACAAAAGGTGCCTTTGCTGCCATGCTGGGTGCTATCATCCCGTCCATCACCATTATCCTGCTCCTAGCCACGGTGTTTCGCGAGTACCGCGACCAACCCGTGGTGGAGCGCATCTTCAAGGGCATCCGTCCCTGCGTGGTGGCCCTCATCCTCGCCCCTTCGCTGCGTATGATCAAGTCGGCCAAGGTGACCTGGAAGACTGCCATCATCCCTATCGCGACCGTGTTTCTCATCTGGTGGTGCAAGATTTCGCCCGCATACGTCATCCTTGCTGCCATTGCGGGAAGCCTCATCTATGCGCTAATTATCAGACGCAAGACACGAGGCGCGGGGGTTAATCCCCCCGACCCCCTTTCAAAGGGGAGTGACCCCGCGTCTCGTGTCTCGCAGTCCCAAAGTCAAAAAGAAGAGGAGGCCAAGCCATGATCTACCTGCAACTGCTTTGGGTCTTCGTGAAAATCGGTGTGCTGGGCTTTGGCGGTGGCTATGCCATGCTCTCGCTCATCCAGCATGAGGTAGTGGACCATTACGCTTGGATGACTACTACTGACTTTGCCGACATGGTGGCCATCTCGCAGATGACGCCAGGTCCCATCTCCATCAACTTGGCGACTTATGTGGGCTACACCACGGCAGGCTTCGGCGGCTCGTTGTTGGCTTCGTTCGCGCTCTGCTTGCCTTCCATCATTATGGTGTACTTCATCTTGAAATTGTTCATGAGCAAGAAGAACAACGCTCTGATGACCAACACCTTGAAAGGCCTGAAGCCTGCCATTGCCGGACTTATCTTTGCCGCAGGTCTCTCCATGATGAACACCCAAAACTTCGTTGACTTCGGTCGCGGCCAATACAATATCAGCGTTATCATCTGCGTTTTGGCATTTGTAGCCTCGTATTTCTTCAAGGCCAACCCAATTTTGCTTATTGTGCTCTCAGGCGTGGTGGGGTTTTTCGCGTATTAGCTAAGGTCCCTGAGCCTGCGGTCGCTGAGCATGGTCGAAGCGTCGAAGGGCCGATTCAAGATTCAAAATTTAAAGATTCAAAGATTCAAGATTTAAAGATTTAAGATTCAACACAATATGAAACGGTTTATTATCAGTCTACTTGCGGTATTATCAGCTTCATTTGCCTTTGGGCAACATATCCTCACCTATCAGAGCTATGCCAAAGGCGTTGCCGAACAAGACACAACCACCATCCAAGTCGTTGAAAACGCGAAATGCCTGAAAATCAAAAATGTAGAAAAGTCTACCTCCAATCCCATCCCAGGTTATGCCGAAAGCAGCACTTATGTGGATTATGCCCAAGATTCCGTTTACACCGTTTTGGACTACGGCGATGGAAAGTTCTACAGTTCCTATTCATTGAACGATAACGATGTGGTTTTCAGCGAGGAAGGTAATGAAAAGTTGTTGGGATACAAATGCAAAAAATACAAGACCAGCATCAATTCCAACACCATCGAGGTGTGGATGACGGAAAGTCTCAGTTTCGAGGCCACCCCCATGCCTGGTCTCGGCAGACTGAAAGGCGTGATGGTGCGATGCATAAGAAACGGTTCTTACATCACTGACTTGGATGTAGTTAAAGACCTAGAATTTGGGCTCATCGACTTTATCCCTGAGTACAAAGGCGAACATAAAACCACGCGCGAATTGAGCCAATTGCGCAAGGACAAGCTCGTCATGCGCATCCCTGTTTTCGAGGACGAGCAAATCCATTTTGCGGACTATGTTCCTTTTGATGGTGAAATACCTTACGACACCACCATCCATTTCAGTCACGGCACGCTGATTGTCAAACGGATGAAGTTGCCGGAATTGCCTGCCCATTACCAAATCTTTGCCGAAATCCGTCAGCGCAGCAATGGCGATGCCTACGACCGCAGTGCCTCCGTCTTCGTCATCCCGACCGAAAAAGCCAAGAGTTTCAAGGACGGCTTGACCAAAGGCATTGAAGCATTGCCTACTTTGGTCGGCAAGAATGGCAAGGAATACCAAGGCATCAAGGCAGAGAAAGACTACCTGCCGCCTGTCGAGTTAGTACGGTTTTTCACCTCGTTTGGCGCAGGCCATTTCAACGACAAGGTGCAGATCGACGGTCTGGAATGGGCTGATGAGAATTACTACAAGATGGAAGTCAGCGAGTTGCGCGACCGTTTGCGCGGCGATGTGATCATCGGTGCCTTCATCGGCAACTACGACAAGGGCGGACACAAGATTTCGCTTGACCTCATCGCCTATCCCGGTGAGAACAAATGGAGCAAGAAACCATTGAAGCAACACTCCATTCCGCTGTTCAACACCTGCAATGTGCTGGAAATGTCGGGGCAAAACTATGGCCGCTTGTTTGCCACAGATACCTTGGAAGTTGAGTTTGAGCTCCCCGACAGCATCAAGAATGTGCAGCTCCGTTACATCAGCACGGGTCATGGCGGTTGGGACAACGGTGATGAGTTCACCCCCAAGGAAAATGTCATCTTTATTGACGGTGTAAAGTGCTTCACCCACACACCTTGGCGCTGCGACTGCGCCACCTTCCGCGAACAGAACCCCGTTTCGGGCAACTTCTGGAACGGTCTTTCTTCCTCAGACTACTCGCGCTCGGGCTGGTGTCCCGGCACAGCCACCAATCCCGTCTATTTCGACCTTAATGGATTGAAGCCTGGGAAGCATACGCTACGCGTCGCCATCCCTCAAGGCAAGGACGAAGGCGAATCGTTCAGCCATTGGATGGTTTCAGGAGTGTTGTTATTCGAACAAACTAAGGATAAAAAGTGAGTATTGCAGATTTGAAAAAAATATGTAGTTTTGCAAAGTAAAAACAAACATAGAGCATTATGGCACAAGTGGAAATGACAACAGAGCAAGAAGAACAACGGCGTAAAGCCAGAGAAGGGTTCAATGCCATAAGGGCAAAAGCTGAAAGAGGTGAATTCCCCAATTTGACAATGGAAGAAATTGACACAATTATTTCAGAAGTTCGCGCAGAACGCCACGCAAAAAAACATATTTCATAACTGATAACATAAAGCACCTCCCCAAGAAGCCCATTGTAGTGACCCCTTCCGAAATGATAAAGATTCTAGAAAACAATGGGCTGATTGAAAAAGAAGAATAAGTGTTTATCTCCTCATCATTCCCAAATCCAAAGTAACCATCGCCGCCAAAGCCTCCACTAAAACTACAGCGCGCGGCAAGGCACAAACATCGTGCCGTCCCTCAATGGAGATTTGGCAGGTCTCCCCTGCCCGATTCACGGTTTGCTGAGGTTTGGCAAGGCTCGGAATCGGCTTAAAATCCACACGAAACACAACATCATTACCATTGGTGATACCTCCTTGTATGCCACCCGAGTGGTTGGTCAATGTGGTGATTTTGCCTTCTTTATTAATAAAGGTGTCATTAGCCTCTGAGCCTTTCATCTTGGCCAAGGCAAAGCCATCACCGATTTCAAAACCTTTCACGGCAGGTAGGCTGAACATGGCGTGGGCAAGCTCAGCGGAAAACTTGCCGAACATCGGCTCGCCCAAACCTGCAGGAACACCCTTGATACAGCATTCAACAATGCCGCCCACGGTATCGCCTTCTTTTCGTGCTTGTTCCACATCGCCCATCGAGATCACTTCAGCTATAATTTGAATACCTTCGCCTTTCAAAATCTGTTTGGCAATGGCACCTGCCACCACGATGGGCAAAGTGGTCCGAGCCGAAGCCCTGCCACCGCCACGCCAGTCACGAATGCCGTACTTCTTTTGATAGGTGAAATCGGCATGAGAAGGACGATAGATGTCTTTCAGGGCCTCATAATCCTTTGGATTGGCGTCTTCGTTGCGCACCATAAAAGCAATGGGCGTGCCCAAAGTGACGCCATCGAGCAAACCCGAGAGCCATTCGATTTGGTCAGTCTCTTTGCGTTGGGAACTCGTTGGGGATTGACCTGTCTTGCGTCTAAGCAATTCTGATTCAATGAAATCAAAATCCAGTTTCCAGTTTGAAGGACAGCCGTCGATAATGCCACCGATGGCTGTGCCGTGTGACTCGCCAAAAGTGGTGAGCCTGAAGATGTGACCAAGAGTATTCATGAGGCAAAAATACAAAAATCGACAGAATTTTGTATTTTTGCAGCCGCAATGGACAAAAAGAGCACAAATAGCAACATCAAGATCAAGAACAAGCGCGCCACATTCGAGTATTTCCTCGTGGAGACGCTGACGGCAGGCATCGTGCTGACGGGGACAGAAATCAAGTCCATCCGTGGCGGCAAGGCAAGTCTGGCGGATTCGTATTGCAGCTTCAAAGGCAACGAATTGTTTGTAATCGGCATGCACATCGCCGAATATGCGCAAGGCACCTACAACAACCACGACCCCAAGCGCGACCGCAAGCTGCTGCTCAACTCCCGCGAACTGCGCAAGCTGAAAAACAAAGTGCAGGAGAAAGGCTTCACCATCGTGCCCGTCACCCTATTCATAAACGAGAACGGATTGGCCAAATTAGACATTGCCTTGGCGCGAGGCAAGCATTATTACGACAAGCGCGAGACTCTGAAAACCAAGGACTCGAAGCGCGAGTTGGAAAGAATGGATAGGTATTAGAAGCAATAGCCCACACGAATTGCGATAGGCGAAACGTAAGGCGTTCCCCAGCCCTCTGTTTCCAGACCGCCCCAACTGAGATTGTATAGCACCATGAAATAGACAAAACTGCCGTTGTAGGAATATTGCCTATAACCTCCACCCACAAACACGCTATTGAACCATCGAGAAGAGATCGTTTCATGATTCCATCTTGAAAATCCGTACATCACCTCATCCTCGACATGTAAAAACAACCCCTTGTATACCTGGAAGTTGGTATAGGGTGCCACACCAAAATAATGGCCATATTCGTTGCCATAGTATCGATCGAAGACACAAGTCAAGTCATAAATGCCACGCAATCCCACTTCCCAAGGGTTAAAGACACGGTAACCGATTTGAGGGGCCACGGACAAACTTAGGTATGAGCCCGACATTCCAAATCCGAAATTGCCTCCATAAATTACTCTTCCTTTCATATCCGGCACGTCAGGAAGAAACTGTGCCGAAGCCTTGCCAGCAAAGCCGAAAAGCATCAAACAAAGCGATGCGATGATTGCAAAACGTTTCATAACCATGATATTTTCCGCAAAAATACAATAAAATCCATTTCCGCCCGTATCCAATAAAAGTTTATCTTTGCGATTTTAAACTCTGTCATGAAAACTCGGCATATCTTACTCATAATCACTCTGTTCCTGTTGGCAGGCTACTCATGCAAGAAGAGCAACCAAATCAATCCCGATTCCAGTTTGAAACTCTCCTTTTCGGCGGATACAGTACTTTTCGACACGGTCTTCACTTCTTTGGGCTCAGCCACGCAGGAACTGAAAATCTATAACACGCATAGCGATGATTTGAAAATCAGCTCCATACGCCTTGTCGGAGGCGAAGGTTCCCCTTTCCGTTTCAACCTTGACGGCGAGAGTGCCATTGAGATTTACGACAAAGTCATCCCTGCCGAGGACAGCCTCTTTTCCTTCCTGCGTGTCACCATCAACCCGAACGACCTCAACTCGCCTTTCGTGGTGGAGGATGAGCTGGAGTTTATCACTAACGGCAACACACAGACCATCAAGCTGTTGGCATGGGGACAGAATGCCAATTACATCGTTGCTGACAAAGTGGTGAACATCGGAGGCACGCTCTATCCCTACCACATTGTCGCCGACAGCCTTCAGACCATGGTTTGGACTTCAGAACGACCCTATGTCATCTACGGTTATGCCCTCATCAACAGTTACGGTACTTTGAGAATTGAAAAAGGCACGCAAATCTATTGCCACCAAGGTGGCGGCATCCTTTCGTGGAGCGACGGCCAGCTCATCATCGACGGCACAGCTGAGGAACCTGTCATCGTCCAAGGCGACCGCTTGGAGGCGTATTACAACGACACCCCAGGACAATGGGAGCAGATCCTGATGATGGACGGTCGTGCCGGTGCCGACCACCGCATCAGCCATGCCATCATCCGCAACGGCACCATCGGCATCAACTGTCAATCGGTTCTGAAAGCCACAGAATGCGCCTTGCGCATTGACAACACCATTGTTGAAAACCAAAGCGGCTACGGGCTGTTTTCCATCCTCTATGCCGTTGAGGCCAAGAACTTCGTCATCGCCAACTGTGGCTTTGCCAACCTGTGGGCCTTTGGCGGCGACTACCGCTTTGTGCACGGCACCATCGCCAACTACTGGAACGCCAACGAGCACAACAACAACGAAAACGCCGTTTTGGTGGCCAACTACGCCCTCGACGGCAACAACCAGCCTTTCTATTACCCATTCCGCATGGAAATGGACAATTGCATCATCTACGGCAAGCAAAAGGATGAATTCAAAGGCGTATTTGGCCCCGAGGCCGACTCAATCTACACCTTCGACCACTGCCTCATCAAATCGGAGAAATACAACGCAACGATGCCAGGTTTCAGCCATTGCCTCTTCAACCTCGAACCTTTCTTTGCCGACCCGATAAAGCCCGACTGCCACATCGACAGCATCGCCTCGCCCGTCATTGGCATCGGCAACCCTCTGTTTGGCAACGAAATACCATACGATTTGGACGGTGTTTCACGCATAGGAGTACCGGACATAGGGGCGTATCAGTATGTAGGGGATTAATACACCACCTTCACCTTCAAAGTCTTCTTATTCCCAACTCCATCGGTCACCACGACCTTTACGTTGTTGGTACCTTTCTTCATCTTTTCGTCAAATTCGTAATAGAGCAGGTTGTTCTTGGCGTCATACTGGCCCAGCACCCACACATCATCCAGATAGATGTCGTAGGTCTCAACACCTGTCATGTCATCCGAGATCTTGAAACGCAGCGACTTCAACTTGGCCACCGATTGTCCGTCCTTAAAGTTGGATGCTTTGACCATCGGCGCCACTGAGTCGACCTTGACGGCGTATTCGCCCATAGTGTAGGTCTTCACCTCCAACCAGCCATTTTTCATCTTGCCGCCGAGAGAGGAAACCTTGCCATTATTGTCGATGCTGGCGATATACAGTTTAGAATTATTCGCCCATTTCTCTTCGGGACGGATTCGCAAAGTGAACTTCTTGAAAGTGGTCAGGCCCTCATCACCAAAGCGGTAAACAGGTGAACAGCAGCCCGCTTCATCGCGATGACCCGTCTGAATCCACTCATCGCGGAAGAGCGTGCCTTCCTCCATTGAGACATTGAAATCATCAATGGTAATGTTGTTGTTGAGCGAGCCATCGGATTTCACGAAATACTCGCTGCGTCGGCGCACAGGTCGTTCCACTTCAACGGGAGCTACGCCCACCAGCTTGAAAGATGCTATCGAGCTATTACCCACATAATCAGATACTTTGAAGCATACATTCACCGTGTCACCTTCCGCCACCGTCACTGTACCGTTCCTCTTCTTAATCATACGGAGGTCGTTATTGGGGTCTGTCTCAGTGCGAACATAACTCCTCTTTTTCTCCTTATAATGACGATAGTCGAGCAAGCTATTCACATAGCGCTGCTCATTATAGGAAAAACAGTCAGCTTCCACCTGGAAAGACAATTCGTCATCGAGATATAGTTCATAATAGTATGGGCCATCCTTATTCGTCGAAGTGCCCACAAGGTCATAGGTGCAGACACCAAACGAAAACTCGCCGTTGCCATGGACAAACTCACTCTCCTTCAATTTGTAACGTCCTTTTTCACCCTCATCCAAAGATAAAAACAATGGACTGATACCGTTTTCCAATGTCGACTCGTCGCCCAAAGGATAGACCGACACTCCTTGAATAAGGGGTCTCTTATTGTCTTCAATATTGTATCCGAAAAACATCGGGTTGACAGGTCTTTCGTTGGCATCACGAATCTCGAAGTGCAGGTGCGGTCCGCCCGATCCGCCCGAGTTGCCCGAATACGCAATCACATCGCCTTTTTTCACGGGGAATTGGTCCTTTTCGGGATAGATCTGCGAAGTGTATTTCTTGTTCTTGTATTGGTATTGCTTCACATATCTGGCAATGTCACCTTTGAAACGCTGCAGGTGGGCATAGACAGCAGTATACCCATCATTATGCGTGACATACAGCACATTACCATAACCATAGGGCGACACACCAATGCGGCTGACATAGCCATCGGCCACGGCATAAACCTTCTTTCCTTCCACGCCCTGGGTCTTGATGTCGAGACCGGCATGGAGATGGTTGGGACGAAGTTCGCCAAAGGTAGCTGAGAGTTGAATCGGGAAGTCAACCGGCTGACCGTATTTCGGATACGTCTGGGCCACAGCGCCCATGGTGACCGCCAATGCCAACAAAACCAATAAAGAACGCATTTTTCTCATCATTGTAAGCTCGTTTATTTTTTATTGGGCAAAGATACAGCTTTTTTCCTATTTTTGCAACGGTTTTAAAAACAAAACGATGCGCCGTCAAACGAGAAAAGAGAAAATCCAGGCTTGGCTTTCGTCGCCGTATATGTTGCTGGCTTACCGACTGTTGGCCACATTATTGGCGCTCAGCATCAGCCGTTGGATGCTTTACTTGTTCAACATCCAGTTTTTCCACCAACTGGATATGGGACAAGCCTTGGCACTCTATTTCCGAGGCATGAGGTTCGACTTACCTATTGTGTTTGGAATCAATATCTTAACCATCATTTTCTATTGTTTGCCCTCGCGCATCATCTACAACGAAAAACTGCAATCTTTTGTTGACATCGTTTACATTATCGCCAATGCCATTGCCATCTTCCTGAATTTCTTGGATATCGTATGCTTCCGTTTCTTCGGGAAACACCTCACCATCGATTTCATTAAAGTGCTTTTCCATTCCGACGAAGTGTCGTTTGGCGTGGTCAGGCAGGTCTTCTTCGACTACTGGTACCTGTTGGTCATTTTCATTCTCTTTGTGTTGATTATCATCGTAGTAGCACAACACACAAAGCTTAAAAAGCCAGAAAAGGAAGAGAAACCTCATTGGCAATTGAGGCAATCCATCAGTCTTGTGGTCATGCTTTTGCTCACAGTCATCGCTGGTCGCGGGGGAATCCAAGCCAAACCCATTTCGGTGGAAACCGCCATGGAATACACCGACCCGCAAAATGCACCCATTTTGCTCAACACTCCGTTTTGCCTCATTACCACCCATGAAACCGAACTAATAGAACGCAATGGGGAATACGAAAGCGACTTCTCCCCCATCCATTATGACTTGAGTCCCAACCGTTTCATCGAAAGCGACAGCCTGAGCGTTGATAGTATCCAGAGCAATGTTGTCGTCATCATCTTGAAAAACATCGGGCAGGAAATGGTGGGCTACTACAGCCGTGATCGCCGCTCATCACTCACGCCCTTCCTCGACTCGCTTTTAGGCCAAAGCCTCACCTTCAACGGCATGTCGAACAGCCGGAGGAGTTTGGAGGTGCTTCCTGCCATCTTGGCCAGCATCCCTTCGATGATGGAGTACGACTTCGTGAGGTCGCCTTACGCCAACAATGACTTTGACGCCTACTGCCAGCACCTGCAAAAACGGGGCTACAACACCATCTTTTTACATGGTGGCAAGAACGGCATGCTGGGCTTCGACGAGTTTTCGCGCCGTGCAGGATTCAGCAAGTATTTCGGACGCACCGAATATGGCGATGACAGCGACTACGACGGCCAATGGGGCATTTATGACGGTCCTTTCCTTCAATATGCCGCCAAGACCCTAAACCGCGTAGACAAGCCCTTCGCCACGGCAATTTACACCCTCTCGTCACGCTATCCCTACAAAGTCCCCAAAGAGTTCGTACTACCAGAGGAAAGCTATTTCTGGACAGGCTTCGAGAAAACCGTATATTATGTCGACCACTCCATAAAAGACTTCTTCACGACGGTCTCAAAAATGCCCTGGTTCGAAAACACCCTGTTTGTCATCACGGCCGACTATTCCAACAACGAGCATTTCCAACCCGAATATAGCAACGTTTGGGGTATGTACTCCATTCCCATCGCTTTCTATTATCCCAAGAAAATCAAGCCGTTAAAAAACGAAGAAATCGCGCAGCAAATCGACATAGGGCCATCCATCCTTTCCGCCCTTGAGGTCAACGACACGCTGCTCTCTTTCGGACGCAACCTGTTCGACACCCTCAGCGAGCCCTCGTTTGTCAGCTACTATAACTTGACTTACCAATATTGCGACGGCACCTATCTGGTACAATCGGACGGCGAGCATCCTTTCGGCATCTTCAAGCCCGTCAGCGACTCGCTCCTGAGCGACAACCTTGTCGATAGGCTGCAGTGCCCTGACGTCTACGACAAGCTTTATAAGTTCATACAGGAATACAATAGCAGAATGATTAACAACAAGTTATACATCACCCAAACCGATACCATCATTAAAACCGATACCATTCATGAAACACAAGAGTGACAAAAACGGAACCGTTTACTCCACCAATCCCGACTACGCCTTCGACTATGGTGAGGAAGAAGCCATTACCCTCGAACCTGCCAAACAGAACCTTCGCGTGATGCTCGACAAGAAACAGCGCGGCGGCAAGAAAGTGACCCTCATCACAGGTTTCCAAGGCTCCGACTACGACTTGGCCGTCTTGGGCAAGGAGCTAAAATCCGCTTGTGGCGTGGGCGGCAGCGTGAAAGACGGTGAAATCCTACTGCAAGGCGACTTCCGCGAAAAAGTATTGGCTTTGTTGCTTCAGAAAGGTTACACGAAAACCAAAATCAGTGGGTTATGATTGAGAAATATATCGAAATACTGAGGAACTTCATCCTAAAGATGGGCATCAGCGAAGGATTTTCGACTGGTTTCGCCGAAACGACAGCCACGATTTCGTTGGTCATCGTCGCTTTTCTCATCTTTTTCCTCATCAAATTCATCCTTAAGAAGACCGTCTACAAAATCATACAGCTCTCGACAAACAAATACGACGACCTGCTCATCAAGAACAAAGTCATAGGTCGAATTTGTCTGCTCATCCCTGCCCTTATTATCGGTGCTTGGCTGCCCACCGTGCTGCCCAGCTACCCTGACACTGCAGCAATACTGATGAAGCTGGTCAACGTGTTCGAGATCGTCATTTGTACCATGATTTTCAGTTCATTGTTGTCGACTGGAGAGGATTTGTACAACACCCACGAAATGGCGAAAATCAAGCCCATCACGGGTTTGGTGCAAATCAGCAGAATCGTGCTTTATATCCTGACCGTCATCGTGGTCATCGCTTTTGTGCTAGGTACCAAAATCAGCAACATCCTCATCAGTTTAGGTACCATGTCGGCGGTCATCATCCTTGTTTTTCAGGACACCATCAAAGGCTTTGTGGGCAGCATACAGCTCTCGGTCAACGACATGCTTCGTATTGGCGACTGGATTGTAACGGGACCCGCTGATGGTGTCGTGCAGGAAATCAACCTCACCACCGTGAAAGTGCAGAATTGGGACAACACCGTCACCACCATCCCGACCTACACTATGGTTTCCAGCCCTTTCACCAACTGGCGTGGCATGTCGGAATCGGGTGGACGACGCATTGCACGTACCATCAACATCGACGTGAACACCATTCGCTACTGCACACCCGAAATGCTTGATAAATACAAGCATTACACCTTGATAAAAGACTACGTAGCCCAAAAGGAAGAGGATATCATTGAATACAACAAAGCCAACAACATCGACACAAATGAAATCTTGAACGGTCGTCAGCAGACCAACCTCGGCATCTTCCGTGCTTACATCAAGGCTTACCTTAACAACAACCCGAAACTAAACCATAATCTCATAATGATGGTGCGTCAGATGCAGCCCACCGAGTTTGGTGTGCCGTTGCAAATCTATGCCTTCAGCAGCGACAAGCAATGGGTCAATTACGAGGAAATCCAAAGCGATATCTTCGACCATATCATTTCGGCTGCAACGATGTTTGATTTGAAGATTTATCAGAAGCATTAGTTGAGAGTGTAGAGTTTAGAGTTTAGAGTCAGTTGAAAGTTTAAAGTTTAGAGTTGTAGGGCTGTCACACTGTGGCAGCCGTACAAATTCAAGAATTAAGTTTTATGAATGCAGGAAGATTTTTTACGGAGAAATACCTACGGCTGATGTTCAAGCAGCTGCGCGATGCCACGCCTGATGAGGTGATGGAAGAGTTGGAGCATTGCCGCCGCGAGAACCGACGCCCCGTGCGCGCACCTCGTTATTTCAAAGGATACTTCACTGAAGAGAAATACCAAGCCTCAACAGGCTTCGAGATGCAAGTCTTCAAGCACGAAGAAACAACAAGATCCCTGAACGCTGAGGTCCCTGAGACTGTCGAAGGGCCGACACGTCGTGTCATCCTCTACCTCCACGGCGGCGCCTTCATCTATCCGCCCGTGTTTTTCCATTGGCGTTTCCTGCACGACCTTGCCTTGCGCACGCATTATGACGCTTTGCTCCCCGTCTATCCCAAATCACCGGAATACGACTGCGAGTACTCGGTCAAGACGTTATTGGAATACTACCAAAGCATTTCGGAATCAAAGCAATACGACGAAATTCATCTCGTAGGTGATTCAGCAGGGGCTTGCCTTTGCCTCGTGGTAGCCCAAGAAGCGCACAAAAACGGCTGGCAAAAACCAACGACTACTATCTTGCTCTCCCCTTGCGTCGACCTCAGCCACACCAAGGAAAAGGAGATGTTGGCCTTACAGGACAAAGACACCATGCTGCAATACGACCGCATCGTCACCTTGAATGCCATCTGGCAAGGCAAATTGCCCGTGAAACACCCATGGGTCAGTCCCGTCTTTGGCAACTTCATTGGTGTCGACAACCTCAACGTCTACTATGGCTCAAATGAAATTCTCCACCCCGATGACCTTTTCCTCAAAGAGACCTACGAAAAGGCGGGCAAGACTGGACATTTCAACGAATACGAAGGCATGTTCCACACCTTCGCGATGTTCCCGATTCCCGAAGGATTCAAGGCCTTGAAGGATATGGTTTTAATTCTAAAGAGATAAAGTCACAAAATACAAATCACGCACAAAGTCTTGTCGCGTTATTTGCCATGCTTTGGCTTAAGATTATTCTTAGGTTTCACAGATTTGGTATTCTTGCTCTCCTTTTTGCGAACTTGCTCTTTCTTCTTAGCTTGTTCAGCTTTCTTCTCTTGATTTCTTTGGGTTTTCTTCGCAACAGCTTGTTTTTCAACTTCCTTCAATTCCGCCTTCTTCACCTCCACTTCAGTCACATATCTGCCTTGGGGATAGGCTTCAAGATAGCTGTCGCACGCCGCTATAGAAGTGCAATTCTCAAACAACTTGTCCTCAACCTGTTCAGCTTCGGCTCTGGCACGTGCTTCGGCTTCGGCCTGCAGTCTGGCTTGCTCTTCGGCAATAGCCTGCAAAGCCTTGTCAGTGCTGTCGGCCACTAGTCTTTCGACTTCGGCTTTGGCTTCATTGTAGTGCAAAGCGTCGCTTCCGAAATCACGCATATAGGAACGATAGTCATTAGCAGTGACACAGGCTTGATAGGCTTGGTTATCAGCTTCATTTCTTAAGGATTTTTCCCTAAGCTTCAAGAACAGCACCACCGCTACCACCAAAACCACTAATGCAGCCGCTCCAATTCCAATCCAAAGGCCAACTTTGCTCTTTTTCTTTGACTTATCAGTATCAGCCATGGGAGATTCTGAAAAACTTGTGATGGTAGGATTATTAGCCTCAGGATGAGATTGGGGTTGTGGTTGTCTTGTCTTGTTAGCAGTGGCATATGACGGCATTCCGCTTAACACCGTCCTTTCGGCCATCGGTGCCACCTCTTCAAAAAAACTCAAAGCAGGTCGTTTTTCAGGCTCTTTCTCCAGATAGGGAGCCAAGAAGCCTCTCCATCCTTGAGGCAAAACACTGACATCATACGGGGTGTACACAATCCGTTCCCTGATCTCAAAGTCGCTGGTAGTGTCCGTGTTATAAGGCTTTTTGCCCGTGAGGAGATGGACAAACGAGACTGCCAAAGAATAGATATCGGTGCGATAGTCGATGTTTTTGGCATCTTTCACCTGTTCGGGACTCATATACATCAGCGTGCCCATCAACGAGCCGGTGCGTCAGTGACGTATTCTCCATCATCTTGGCAATGCCGAAGTCGAGCAGCTTGATGTTGTCATCCTCGTCGAGGAAGATGTTGGACGGCTTGATGTCGCGGTGCACGATGCCTTGGGCATGGGTATAGTTGAGCGCACTCACAATCTGGTTCCACCATTTGCGCAGTTCGGCATCAGTGAAACGCCGGCCGCTTTTCATCATGTCTGACAAGTCGTTGCCTTCAAGGTATTCCATAATGATGCAGTGGCGGTTGTTCAAATAGCCGTAGCCGTACACCTGTCGGATGTTCGGATGTTTGAGTTTGACCATCATCACGGCCTCGTTGTGGAAACGCTCCACGATTTGCTCATTACGCGTCAATTTTTCGAAAAGGATCTTCACGGCTGCAGGCTTACCGATTTCGTTTTCGGCATACCACACCTCGGCCATACCGCCTTCGCCAAGAAGCTTTTTCAATACAAATCCGTTGATTACTTGTCCTTGCATATCAATTACTTGATAGATGATTATTAAGCCGCAAATATAAGAAGATTTCCGAGTTCATCGCTGAAATCCGCAAGTTTTCTTAACTTTGCCACGCAAAAACTAAATGCCTTTAATTCATTATGCAGAAATTCAGCGAATTAATCAAGGAAGAACTCAAAGGTTGGAAGCCGTTCGACATCATTTGGCTCGTCTTGGTGAGCGTCGTCATCACAGTGATGTCCATCCTGTTCAAATACGACAAAGCGAACGACCAGTTCTATTGGATCCACATCGTTGCAGCAACCTGCGGCATTATCAACGTGGTGCTGGGTGGCAAGGGCAAGTTATCAAACTACCTTTTCGGCTTCATCCACTGCTGCCTAATGATTTACATCACACTGATTTCCAGACTCTATGCCGACTTTGGCGTGACCGTCTACAATTTCGTTATGCAATTTGTAGGCTTCTTCATGTGGTCGAAAAACATGAACAAGGAAACGCACGAGGTGATGAAACTCCATGCCACCAACAAGGTGCGGCTCATCAGCCTTGCCATCATCGTGGTGGGCACGGTAGGGTTTGGCCTGCTTATGAAATACTTCACTAACGACATCGCACCTTTCGCCGACTCAGCCAAGGCCGTGATGCAGGTCGTGGCCATGATCTTGATGGTCAGGATGTTCAGTGAGCAGTGGTGGCTTTGGATTGCCATCAATTGCGTCAGCATCTTCATGTACATCAAGGCGGGCAACTTCCCCATCACGATGATGTATGTCGTTTATCTGGTCAATTCCATCATTATGTGCATTCGTTGGGAGAAGGAAGCTTCCGCCAACGACAAGATGCTGTTTAAATGAAAGATACACAACGTAATACCAAGCTGATTGGAGCCTTGGCAGTGGCGTTTTCCGCCATGCTTTGGGGCGTGGACGGCATCCTGCTCACCCCGCAGCTCTACAACCTCAACACGGCCTTCGTGGTCTTCGTCATCCACCTCTTCCCTTTCCTGCTGATGAATGTGTTCTTCTTCAGGGAATACCGTCATCTGAAGACCATGACGCGCTCCGACTTGATTTATTTCCTGCTCATCGCCTTGTTTGGCGGTGCTTTGGGCACGCTGGCCATTGTCAAGTCGCTGTTTCTGCTGCATTTCAACAACCTATCGGTTATCGTTTTGCTTCAAAAACTGCAACCCGTCTTTGCCGTTATTTTGGCACGCATCATTCTGAAGGAACAAATCAAAAAGCATTTCGCGCTTTGGGCCTGTGTCGCCCTCATCGGAGGCTATTTCCTCACCTTCGGTTGGTCGTTCCCCGACTTCAGCACCGAAGGCATCACCACTGTTTATGCGGCTTTGCTGTCGCTGTTGGCGGCTTTCTCCTTCGGTAGTTCCACGGTGTTTTCCAAGAAGATTTTGGGCAACTATTCCTTCGTCAGCTCCACCTTCTTCCGCTACGGTTTCACCACGCTGATTATGCTGGTCATCGTGTTGTTCTCCAGTCATATCGGTGACTTCTCGCAAGTGACGCCACGCAACTGGCTCTTCATCGCCCTCATCGGCCTGACCACGGGCTCAGGCGCCATATTCCTGTATTACTATGGCTTACGCCATGTGAGAGCCTCTTTGTCCACCTTCCTTGAACTGATGTACCCCATCACAGCCGTGGTGTTGGACTACTTCGTCAACGGCACCAAATACTCGCCCGTCCAGTGGACTGCGGCCTTTGTGATGCTATTTGCCATCGTGATGCTGAATGTCGATGGCAGAAAATCAAAATAATTTGTATACCTTTGCAGTATCAACAAAAAAGGTAACATCATGGACAACGAAATCAAGAGAATCTATTCCGGTTCAATCGTCAATGCCGAATTCATCGGTAGCGTACTTGCCGACAACGACATTCAATTCCTCATTCGGAATTTCCAAGAGGAGAGTCTGTGTGCCGGTTGGGCAGCCAGCACCATCAAAGGCGATGCCTCAGTGTATGTCTTCGAAAAAGACTACGACAAGGCCATGCTGCTCTTGGATGAAATCAATGCCGCAGAGATGGAAGGAGAGTAAAACAGCAAAGGCTTCAGAAAGTATGTCATTCCTACGCTGGCATGTGGGCGAGCATGGAATCTATGCTTTCTGAAGCCGACTTTTTTTGTTATTTCTTTTTCTAAACCGCCTCCCATAGATTCCCAGCCTCCACTGAATACCTCTTTAGGAATGACATGGGAGGCTGGCTTTCTTTTAATTCCTGAAAATCAAGCCATCGCCTTGCACATCGACGATAATAGTCTTCGTCTTGTCGACCGACTCGGCCAGGATCATCTTCGAAAGCGAATTGAGCAACTCACGCTGCATCATACGCTTCACAGGACGCGCACCGTACTGCGGGTTGTAGCTCTGCTTTGCGATGAAGTCGACGGCGGCATCGGTGATGTCAATCTTGATGTCGTTGGCAGCAAGCATCTTCTGCACGCTGCGGAACTGCATCCTCACGATGTCGGCAATCTGGTTCTCATCCAAAGGCTTGAACATGATGATGTCGTCGACACGGTTCAGGAACTCAGGCCGCATGAACTGCTTCAGCTGTTCCATCACCTCGTTACGGGTCTTCTCGAAGACTTCTTCGTCGTTGCTGCCATTGAGCAAGGCAAAGTTGTCCTGGATGACGTTAGCGCCGATGTTGGAGGTCATGATGACGATGGTGTTCTTGAAGTCTACCGTACGACCCTTATTGTCGGTCAGACGACCGTCGTCCAACACCTGCAGCAGGATGTTGAACACGTCGGGGTGAGCCTTCTCGATTTCATCCAACAGGATAACAGAATACGGCTTACGACGCACAGCCTCAGTCAGTTGACCGCTCTCTTCATAGCCCACATATCCTGGAGGCGCTCCGATGAGTCGCGACACCGTGTGACGCTCCTGATACTCCGACATGTCGATACGCACCATGGCGTTCTCGTCGTCGAATAGAAACTCAGCCAATGCCTTGGCCAGCTCGGTCTTACCTACGCCCGTGGTACCCATGAAGATGAAGGAACCGATAGGACGCTTGGCATCCTGCAAGCCCGCACGGCTACGACGGATGGCATCGCTGACTGCAGTGATTGCTTCATCCTGACCCACTACACGCTTGTGCAGTTCGTCTTCGAGGTGCAGCAGCTTCTCACGCTCGCTCTGCATCATCTTGTTGACCGGGATGCCCGTCCAACGCGACACGATCTCTGCCACATCGTCGGCACCGACTTCCTCGTCCACCAGCGGGTGGTCGCCTTGTGCCGCGCTCAAGTCAGCCTTGGCCTTCTCGATGGCAGCCTCGGCCTCGCGAATCTTGCCGTAACGCAGCTCAGCCACGCGGCCGTAGTCGCCGTCACGTTCAGCCACCTCGGCTTGATGCTTGTAGGTCTCTATGTTGCTCTTCTCCTTCTGGATGAGCTCCACATAGTTGCGTTCAGTCTCCCACTTGGCTTTGATGGCGGATCGTTTGTCGTTGAGTTCGGCCAGCTCCTTCCCTATCTCTTCCACCTTCTTGGTATCGTTCTCACGCTTGATGGCCTCGCGCTCGATTTCCAACTGACGGATGGCGCGCTCCACGTCTTCAAGTTCCTCAGGCATCGAGTCGATTTGCAGCCTCAAACGCGAAGCAGCCTCATCGATCAAGTCGATGGCCTTGTCGGGCAGGAAACGGTCGCTGATGTAACGCACCGACAGCTGCACGGCCGAGATGATGGCCTCGTCCAAGATACGGATGTGGTGGTGCGTCTCGTAACGCTCCTTCAAACCACGCAGGATACTGATGGCCGAAGCCTCGTCAGGCTCGTCGATCATGACCTTCTGGAAACGACGCTCCAGTGCCTTGTCCTTCTCGAAATACTGCTGGTATTCCTTCAAGGTGGTGGCGCCGATGGCACGCAGTTCGCCACGCGACAGGGCCGGCTTCAAGATGTTGGCCGCGTCCATGGCGCCTTCGCCACCGCCAGCGCCTACCAAGGTGTGGATCTCATCGATGAACAGGATAACCTCGCCATCGCTGTCGACCACTTCCTTGACAACATTCTTCAGTCGCTCCTCAAACTCGCCCTTGTATTTTGCACCGGCCAGCAAAGCACCCATATCCAAACTGAATACAGTCTTACTCTTCAGGTTCTCCGGCACGTCGCGGTTGACGATACGCTGGGCCAGACCCTCCACGATGGCGGTCTTACCCACGCCCGGCTCACCTATTAATATAGGGTTGTTCTTGGTGCGTCGGCTCAAGATCTGCAGCACACGACGGATTTCCTCGTCACGGCCGATGACTGGGTCGAGCTTGCCTTGTTGGGCGAGTTCGTTCAGGTTCTTGGCGAAACGATTCAGCGAGTCGTAGTTTTGTTCGGCATCCTGCGAGTCGACTTTCTTGCCCTTACGGAACTGCTTGATGGCGGTTTCGAGGTCGCCTTTATTAACGCCTTGTTCCTTCAGCATTTGTGCAGCGAGGCTATTGCTGTCAAAGACGGCCAACAACAAATGCTCGATGGAGACATACTCATCGCCCATTTTCTTGGCCTGCGCCAAGGCATCATTAAAGATTTTGCTGACCTCAGAAGAGTAATACAATTCGGTACCGCTACTGCGCGGTTGTGAGTTAATGGCCTGGTCGAGGGCTTCGTTGAGTCGCGTCACGTTGACGCCCAGCTTCTTCATCAGGTTGGGCACCAGGTAATCGTCGCTCAGCAGCATACCCTTCAGCAGGTGGATGGCTTCCACGGTCTGGCTCTGGTGGCTCTGTGCGATCTCCTGAGCCTTTCCGATGGCTTCCTGTGATTTGATGGTGAATTGGTTGATGTTCATGGTTTGTTTTCCTTTCTGTTTTTCGGCCTCTATTCCATCAAATTCCCAACCAAATACAAAGTTTTGAAAAAAAGGCAGAATGTATGACAAAATGTCACTAAATCAAAGAGTTAAGTTCGACTTTTAAGACAATTTGACTGTATATCTTTGAGGTATTGGCATTTTTCCTATTTTTGCAGGTTTGATTCACTATTCTCAGAAAGAATAGTTTCACATTACTTACAAACAAATGAGTCCAAAACTCTCCATAATAATCCCTATATACAATACTGGGCCATATCTTCCTCGATGTTTTGACAGCATCTTGTCTCAAAGCTATACGGACTTCGAATTACTACTTGTGGATGATGGTAGCACCGACAATTCTGGCGCCATCTGTGAAGCGTATGCGCAAAAAGACACACGCATCAAAGTGTTTCATACTAAAAACGGTGGGATTTGCTCTGCGCGAAACATCGGTCTTGACCATACACAAGGAGAGTGGATTTACTTTGTGGACTCCGATGACGAGCTAAAGCCCAATGGTTTACAGACCTTGGTGGATTGCATTAGTGATGATGTTGATTGTGTGATGGGAGGATACGAGCAATATGATTTGGATGGTAGTTTGATAGAAACGGAAAAAAAGCACGAGACCCTGACGCTTTCGAAACGGGATTCTTTACTGGTTTTGTTTTCAGGACATTCCATCCATTACTCTTACTTAGGATATGTGTGGATTCGACTGTTCAGGAACCGAATCATCCAAGACCATGGGCTTCGATTTGACACTTCCATCAAGATCAAAGAAGACACATTGTTTGTTACGCAGTATTTATGCAAGTCGAACGGCAAGACACGATTCACGACCACGCCGGTTTATAAATACATAGCACAGAAGAACAGCGAAATGAATTCCTTACGGACGGCATATAATCCAAAATACGTCTACAGTTTTGACGCCGTGGTCAAAATGTATTCCACCATTCGACAACTACCTGAGTTAGACAGGCAACTCTCAAAAGCCGCAAAACACGAGATTGTACGAAGGGTATATATGATTATGGACCATATGTTATACCATAATGTTGTAGACAAAAAATGCCTATCCAAGCTAAGGAGAAGAGCCATAAAAGAAGTGGGGCTTCCCTATTATTTGGAGTACCAATACCACAGGAATAAACGAAGAGCAAAAAACAAGTTGAAAAGGCTTTTTAAAACAACGTGAGCTTCTTATTGTTCACCCCCAAAACAATCATGAAAAACAAAACAACCCCCACCAATACTACCATCAAATGCCTCAACTGTGGCACAGAGTTCGAAGGCAAATTCTGCCCCGAGTGCGGTCAAAGCGTCAAGACGGGACGCTTCACGATGCGCTTCATCTTCGAGAACCTCATGGCGGCTATCCTTAGCAGGGATGGTGGCATCGGATTTACCATCAAAAACCTGTTTACCCGCCCGGGCGCGATGATTGTCGAAATCCTTAACGGCAAACGACGCAAGTATTTCTCTCCGTTTCCTATGCTCTTGTTTGCCCTGACCATTTATCTTCTCATCGCCTCAGCTTCAGGTAGTCGTGGAACATTCGGCAAAAACAATACAGATGTCGTTTCGTCAGAACCTGTTGCGACCACGGTTAACCAAACCCAATCCAACACTAATGATGTAGATATGGAGCTAAGCATAAATGGACGAAAGATCGGCGAAACCTTATCCAAATATACCGATACTGCCAATCAGTTCTACCAAAACCACTACACTGCATGTATTCTGCTATCACTGCCCATATTGGTCTTTTCGGCACGTTTCTGTTATGGCAAAAAAAACAGGAAACAGTACTATTGGGCAGAATACGCCATAACCATTGCCTATTCAATGGTTATTTTCTTTTTATACCAGTGCCTTGTGAGTTTGGTGTACTTTGTTTCGCCTGTGGCATCAGATAAAATGGGATCCCCAATTCTTGATATGTTTGTATTAGCCATAGCCTTAACTGCCTGTTTCCGAAAAATGATGGGATACAAACTCGTTTCAACCCTTGTACGCAGTTTTTTGGCGGCACTGCTATACTTCTTGATACTTATTACGATTCTCACGGCAGCCTTATTAATATTAATGCTTATTGCCTACCTAAACAGTCATTAAAGCATCTTCCCTCATTTCGCCCGCCAAAAACTCCGCGTGAAGAGGAGTAGAATGGTGAATATCTCCAAACGACCCACCAACATATCGAAGGACAGCAACCACTTGGCCGCGTTGGGAATGGTATCGAAGTTGCCGCTCGGCCCCGTGATGCCCGAGCCAGGGCCGTAGTTGCTGAAACAGGTCAGGAACGAGATGGCACCCTCTTCGAAGCTCATACCAACAGCAGAAAGCACCACCACGTTGACCATAAAGACAATGATGAACAGCGAGAAGAATGACAGCACACGTTTCAAGCTGAGGTCTTCCACAATCTGCCCCGAAATCTTCACTGTATACATACTGGATGAGTGAATCAACTCGTTGATGGTCTTCTTGAAATATTTGACCAACACGATGACGCGCACCATCTTGATGCCGCCGCTGGTGGAGCCTGCACAACCACCAACGACCATCATAAGAACCGTTGGAATAAGGAAGAGCCTACCCCAAAGGTCATAGTCGTAGTTGCTGCCTTGGAAGCCTGTGTTCGATAACAAGGCCACCACATGAAACAACGAAGTGCGAATACGCTCCCACCACGATTGCGGATGCGAGGCCAACTGATCTTTGGTAATGGTATCGAAATGCGGTGCGAAATAGAACCGACCCACAAACAGCAGCGTGAAGAGAAGGACGGCAAGCAAATACCAACGCAACTCCTCGTTGCGCCTGATGACATCGAAGCGGCGGTTAAACAGGAAATGATACATCGCGAAGTTGATGCCCGACAACAGCATAAACACGATGCAGACGCACTCGATATAGTTGGACTGGAAATAGCCGATGCTGGCCTGATGCGTGCTGAAACCACCAGTGGCGATGGTCGTGAAGGCATGGCACACCGCATCGAACTTGTTCATGGGCCCAAGGTGATAGAAGAAGGCGCAAAGCAGGGTAAGTGCAATGTAAATAAACCAAAGCAGGCGCGAAGTGGCCCCCATGGTTGGGGCAAGCTTCTCCACGCTCAAGCCCGGAGCTTCTGCAGCAAAGAGTGATATCTTTTTTGAGCCTTTCGCTACCGATGGGAGAAAAGCCAAAGTAAACACCACCACACCCAATCCGCCCATCCATTGCATGATGCTGCGCCAGAACAGGATGCCGTGCGGCTGTTGGTCGATGTTGTTGAGAATGGTGGCACCCGTGGTCGAAAAGCCCGACATGGTCTCAAAGAAAGCGTCCGTCACATTGTCGACGGTGCCATGCATCAGGAAAGGCAACATGCCGAATAAAGAGAATAGCACCCACGACAAGGCCACCACCATGAAAGAATCACGGATATGCAAGCTGCTCTTTTTCATCGAGTTGCCAATGTTGTAAAGCAATAGGCCAACTGCTCCCGTCAAACCGGCAGTGAGCAGGAAACAATGGGCGTCGGTCTCACCAGCCACGCGCTGATAGTGCAAGGCCACCGCTGCCGTCAGCAACAAGGCTGCGGCCTCAATCAGCAACAACACACCAAACAGCTTGCTTTTCATATTAAACCTATTTTGGACGCAAGCATTGCGTCCCTACGACGGGCAGACACACTGGTCTGCCCTCTACTCTAAACTAACTCCACGGCTGCGCCCAGCCCTCACCATAATCGAAATCATCGTCACCCTCATCGTCCTTTTCCTTATAGGAATGGTCGTCGTAAGGTTTCAGCCAGTTCCTGAACTTGTAGGAAGGAATGGCCGTAATCTCGCCGTCAGTTTCGGGCGAAACGGCAATGTCAATGTCATCGGCCGCCAGTTCCTTGAGCCAATGTCCCAGCTCAGAGAAACCCATATCGGTCACCGTATAGCCTTCCCAGTCGCCCTGTGCGGCCTTTGCAGCCAATGCCTCTGACTCCCAAAGCGGTATGTAGGGCTCACCGTCGTTGTCTTCAAGCATGGCGAAGAAACCTTCCTTGGCCTCAAGCAACCATACCTTGCGCGTCTCCAAAATAGACGCTATGAATTGTTCCAGTTTATCCATGATAATCAGTATTTCTTCAGTCGCACCCTTCGACAAAAATCTCAAAGTTCTCAAAGACAATTACTTCGCCAGCAGTAATCTTGGCACGTTTGCGGGTTTCCACCTCTCCATTGCGAAGCACCATGCCCGCTGTGACCACTTCCTGGGCTTCGCTCCCCGACTCCACCACACCAGTAGCCTTCAACAAGCCGATGAGGGGGATAAAGGTCTCGTCCTCACGAAGGGCGAAATCAATTCTTCTTAGTTTTCCTGACATGTTTTCTGTGTTTCCTATGTTTTTTTTGTCTCTTTGGTTTAGGATTCAGCAACCTCTCCTGTTGTTTCTTCTCAGTGTGACGCGCCATGAGCTCCAAGATGAAGACCGCAGCGAAGCCCAAGCCTGCCATGAGAACAGCCAAAAGCAGTTCGGTGTTCCAACTTGGCAGCGAAAAGAGGTAGGTCGACTCGCCCGGTACCTTCCAAGGATATACCACAGGAAGACTACCCAACATAAAGCCCGCCAGCACCGAGAGTGTTGAGTCGCGGTACTCTCGCATCAACCAGGCGAGCAAATGGGAAAACATCACGATGCTGACCAAGGCGCCCAGCACGAACGGAAGGAGAATACTGGCGCCATCGACAAAGGTCGAGGCTTTGGTCATCGCAGGGATGCCTTTGGTGACTATCAACTCATAATTGCCCATGAGCAGCATGAGATGCGAGCCCGAGACGCCAGGCACCACCATACCCGTGGCCCCAATGATGCCACACAAAAAGAGGTATAAAAAGCTATCGTTGGGATAAGGATTCGATTTGATGGAAAGGAAGAATGAGACCGCCATACCCGCAACAACAAGCAATATGTTCTTGATGTTGACCTTATCGATGCTCTTCATCACATAAACCACCGAGGCAATGATGAGGCCAATGAAAAACGACCAAGTATAGACTTTATACAAATTGAGCGTCTGCTTCAAGAAAATGGACGTCAGTACCATACCGGCAAGAAGACCCAGCACGATGGTGATCAAGAACCTGAAATCGGTGCGTTTGCCAAATTGGGTGAACTCGCCCTTGAAGAGCAATTTGAAATTCTTGATTCTGAGCGAATTGATTGCATTGATAAAGCGTTCAAACACTCCCAACACCAACGAAACCGTCCCACTAGAGATAGGAAAGACATTGGCAGCGCCCATAATCATGCCTTTCACAAAAGTTTTTATCGAATCCCAAATAGCAAACATTCCGCGATGTTTTTATCAGAACTACAAAAATACAACAAATATTATTCCCAATGGCTTTTTCATGACAAAAAAGAAAAAATAGGCCATTTTCGGCATAAGATTGCTATCTTTGCAAATCAATTGATCCACTCATGAGTGACAAAAAAGTAATATACCCACAGAACTTCGACATCAAACTGATTATCGCTGCCGAAATTGCGATGGAAGAAGCCAAGCAAAACATCAGCCAGGCCCTCACTGAGAGCCGGACGGTGCACAGTTTTGTCAACGTAAGAAGCAGTGGCAAAGGCAATTACCTCAGCTATTGCTACAATATCGACATCGAAAGCAAGGAGCACCTTGAGCGCACCTATGCCCTACTCAGGACCATACCCGGATTAAAATTCGCCCTATGACAAAAGCCTATTCCATAAGAATTTACGGTCGTGTGTTCAACGTGGGCTTCCGCCGCTATGTGCACCGCTACGGGCTGCAATGCAATTTGGTCGGCTATGTGGAAAACGATCATGCTGACGGTAGCGTCCACATCGAAGCCGAAGGCGAAGAAGCCGACCTCGACCGTTTCACCCTGCTCTGCGGCGAAGGAACGCCTTATTCTTTCATTACCGATATGAAGATTGAGGCTGTTGAACCGACGGGAAAATATGATGATTTTCAAGAAATAAGATAACTGTAAGATATAAGTCGGCCCTTCGACAAGCTCAGGGACCTTAACTGAACAACTATAAACTGACAACTGATATGATAGACTTCTCCAAAATCCTCTTCCTCGACATCGAGACCGTCTCGCAAGAGAAATCCTACGACCAACTCTCTGAACGGATGCAGAAACTCTGGTCGCACAAGGCTGAACAGCTGAACCACGACAATCCTGAACTCGGCCCTGCCGACATCTACGATCGCGCCGGCATCTATGCGGAATTCGGCAAAATCATCTGTATCTCCGTGGGGTTCTTCAACGGCAACCGTTTCCGCTTGAAGTCATTTTATAGCCACGATGAGAGAACACTGCTCGCTGACTTTGCCGACATGCTGAACAG